>BeggDRAFT_10014_pt1 | contig 2265 bp, 1 predicted proteins | sample TarBiozoneFS08_3_FD_50710 | JGI IMG/M metagenome (IMG submission 50710) | reverse complement strand
AGAGTTTGATAATGTGGGTTCCAACATCAAGTTTTTCATCCGTTAACATGCCTGTTGTTTCTTCAATTGCATAATTACCACGAGTTTTCCACAAGCATCCTCACACAGCCAACGATAAGTCAGTCCGTTATTGGTGGAATGATTCAATAATTTTGCAGTTAGAGTAACTCGTTCTGCATTGGGTTCAGTAGTAAAATCTACAAAGGGAAAATTGGATAATATTCGCGAGGTTATAGCAAATTGAGGCGGGTTGATATTGGCATTGGTAATAATTAGGTAAAACGCATAGCTGACATTTGCTGGCAAGGTCTCTGTGATTTTTGGGGAGTCCAGGGGAAGGTACAGGGTCTTAATTGGAGTAGCGACTTGTTTATCATTGTAAATTTGAATTTTATACCCGGTGATATCTCCCGTAGATTGCGAGGCATCCAACGTGACTTTAAAATTCGGCAAAGTTGTTAGTACCCACTTCAATTACGGGTTCTAATAGCACGGGGTGTAGTTGGTTGGCAGTATTGTCATTGGCTGAGGCAGTTGCTGTGATGACAAAGTAACTTAAAATGACGATAAAACGAAGTGATTGAATAAGCATCTGACACCTTTGATGAATAGTTCTCCAAATAAAAACGGGATACCCAAATCAATGGAGTACCCCGTCTTCAAGTTTTCAACCAATATGAAGCGCGTCAGTCAACAATTAACGTTGCATGGCTCTCATGTTGTACATCTTACCATCGTTACTCATTTCAAATGTGTACAACAAGAATGGATACGCTGGGTTTGCACCGCCAGCATTGACAACCACTCTACCATTTGTAAAATTAGGGCAATTTTTGTCTCCAACAGATAACCCTTTCATCCAAGAAATATCCCAGATACTCACTTCTTCACCCAAAATAGAAGGATTAGCATTAGATGGAGAAATTGTTCCTCTACCAGAACAAGGAACTTCTTCATGATTCCACACTTCAATACCAACTGACTTACCCAATGTGCTTAAGAAATTCACACGACCGTTGACAAAGGCTGCAAAGTTTGGGTTAGTCGCAGTCGCATCAATGTCCTCTGCATAGAAAAATTTAGTGGGAGCGTAGCCAACAAACCAGCTGCTCAGAGAATAACTCTTTGCTCCTGGCGAACGGTCCACATTTCCTTTGTCAAAGTAGTAGGAGTAAAACACTTGTCCTGCTTCTTCAATAGCCGTTTCCACTTCAGCGATACTGTCAACATGGGCATGTCTCCCGCCGGAAGTCAATGTTGCATTTCCAATCCCATCTAGCAGGACATAACTGGCATACTGGCCTGCCTTGGTTTCAGCAACAGTCATAGTTCTGAAACGTTCATCCCAAGTATCAATTCCAAGTTTTGTAGTGCTAATACGAGGGTTGCCAGCTGGTAAGAGATGACTATCCCCATCAGCCAAACTCGGTCCCCAAGTGTTATTAAAGCTGGTCACCACTTCATCTCTGCGTTGCTCGCCTGAACCAGGGAAACCATACACGTAATCATACGTGGCTACAGCAGAAGCATCCTCAACATGCACGATAACACTATTATCCCCTGGTGGTCCAGCAACAACAACACTAGCAATGACAGAATTTGGATAGTTCTCAATGCGATGGGTACCATTTGCAGTATTTGTACGAAAATCAGTCAAAGCATCTGCATTATAAGCTAAGGCACTCACTACACCTGGATAAGAGATAAATGCAGTTCCTGTTAACACATTTGGAACATCTCTCAAGCCTCTGTCACAAGGTGTTATTGTCGATGGGCATGGTGTAAAACCATTAGGACCACCGCTCCATCTCCAAGCATTTGTACCTCTGCCGTTACCATTGGTAGTTACATAAGGTCGCCAAACATCACCCGGATTACCCCCTATAAGAGTTTCCATGATCGCATGTGTCATACCATGCAAAACAGCCTCCCCAATAAACTCAACATGCCCTGCATTACGTTGGGCTACCAATCGATCTCGGGTTGTAACACTATTGAACTCGGTAGGTTCAAGCAAATTAGACGGGTTTAAACAATTTGCAATAGCACCATTTGGTCCTTGGCAGTCATCAGTGAATAACATCCCGGTGTATTGGAAGTTACGAGTGTCTAAACTTTGATCGATTTCCCATTGTCCGTCACCATCTAAGTCAGCCAAACGAAACACAAACACGTCACCCGGAGAAAGGATCACGTCGAAGTCCCGTAATTCTGTACTCCACGTCGCGCCACGAAACCGCAAGTGACCTTGAATCCAGTTACCTG
>BeggDRAFT_10002_pt1 | contig 2399 bp, 2 predicted proteins | sample TarBiozoneFS08_3_FD_50710 | JGI IMG/M metagenome (IMG submission 50710) | reverse complement strand
ATGGGTATCATGTAGTTATAAATGCAGCATGGTTGCGACGACATCATGGCATGGTCGCGAATGCTTACTTTCTTTACGAACTCATTGAACATAAGATTTGAACTGCGTAACTCCTACTAAAGAACAATAAAGTATTGATACCACTAACTCTTCGGAATGGTTATGAATACGGTACCTGTAGCTATTTTAATGATGGTTTTAACTACTATTTTAGGATTATTTGTTGGCTTGTTTACAAATCATGTGAACAATACTTGTTACAGTAATGACCCTAAGTTTCAACGCTATTGTCCTTTACCGTGGCTATCTCCTCAACCAGTATCTCCCGAATATAAAATTACAAAGTTACCTGAAAAACCAATTTCTTCAGATATTGAGAAGGTAGCTGGGACTGAATCACCAAGATGTTTGACGGAATTAGAAAGAAAATCAGAGCGGGATTTATTGAAGTGTTTGGCGATCGATTTAAAAAATATCACTGCATTGCACACATTGCGAGCAAAACCTCTTGTTCAAAGCGCACGAATAAAAACAGAACGTTGGGTGGTTCGGGATCAAGATAACAAATTGGATGCTGAGATTACCTATAACTATTTGGTTTTTCTGAATAAACCCACTGCGATACCTCAAACAAATTTTCACAACAGAAGAACGGTGACGATTGAAATGGCGTTGGGAATGAATACTGATGTTTTACGACATCCCTTGTTTGAAGGAAAAATGATTACGGATGGGTTAGATGAATTTGGAAGTGATTGGTCAAACGTACCGTTAGAAGTGATGAACGCTTTGTTGTGGGCGAGAACAACTGGACATCCCTTGTTTCCTAAAAATGTTGACGGGGCGAAGGCGTTTGATATATCGCAAAAAGCGGCGGTTCCGCAATTGACAGAGCTTGGTCTGAGAAATATCGTGCGAGATTATAAAAACGCATTAGATGACAGAGAAATGTCGGCTATTTTGGCAGATGTCACGAGAAAGTAGCGGTTCTGTGATGTACTCTAAATTTGCTTGCAATTTAGCATCTGACGGGATTACAATGTGCTTACAAAATTGATTTGACAACGTAACGGAGGTTGAGAATGAAACTTCAGTATCTGTGTTGTGTCTTGTTGTGGTGTTTTGTCCCTTCTGCGGTGATTGCAGATGGGGATGATTTTTCGAGCCAGTTGGAAAAGTTGGGGATTCCCAAAGATAAAATTGAAGCTCTGCTTAAAGATGATATTAATAGTTGTAAAAAGGTCAACAAAGCAAAAGATGCTGATCTCAAAGCAGCTGGGTTGACAACTGGACAGAAGATAGATGTACAGGATTTCTGTAATCCTCCCCTAGAATTTCCTAAAATACTTATGTCTTGCTCGACGGAATTGGATAAGAAATCAGAGTTGGATTTACTCAATTGTTTGGTAGCTGATCCTAAGGATACAGCAGTGTTGCAGGCATTGCAGGCAAAACCGTCAGTGCAGAAGGCAAGTGCGAAAACGTTGCGTTGGGCAGCGGTAAATGAGGATAAGAAGTTGGATGCGGATGTGACACATAAGTATCTCACCTTTCTCAACAAAGATACCGCAGCAGTGCAGAAGGTTTATCAAAACAAGCGCACAGTTGCCATTGAAGTTGCGCTGGGAATGGAATCCGGCGAATGGACGCATCCGTTGTTTGAGGGTAAATTTATTACCGATGGGTTGGATGAGTTTGAAGTGGACTGGTCAAGTGTGCCGTTAGACGTGATGAATGCGTTGTTGTGGGCAAGAACGACAGGGCATAAATTGTTTCCTAAAAATCTGGATGGGGCAACCGCGTTGGATATAGCTCAAAAAGCGGCAGTGAAACCCGTGTCTGATGCTGTGTGGAAAAAAATTGTGGAAGATTACAAAATGGCACTTGAGGAAAAAGACCCTTCTGCAATAGTAGTGGATGTTAAAAAAAAACCGTAGATAAAGCTGCCCCCGCGGTAGTTACTGCTCCCTCACCTGTGGAGTTGCCATTGACAAGTGAGGGCAAAGTGGATTTTGATGAGTTACTTAATCCCAAACAAAATAAAATTGGTTGGGAAACCCCTGAGGAATTTGAACAGCGTAAGCATCTTTTAGTCAATTCTTTTAACCAAGCAGCGGGAAATCATGATGTTCGAGTGCAAGCTGGAACAGTAATTCTCGAAAAGCAAAATTATGATCCGAATACTAAATGGTTTACTCTACAAATTGAAGTTGCTGATTGGATAAAAAAACTAAATTTCTTACCATCAGTTGCTTCTATTCAGATAGAGCGGGATGATGCAAGAACATTTTTTGAGGAAGGCACTCAGAAACCTTTATTTGTTATGTTTTTGTCTGAAAAAGACATTGTTTGGATGCGCTCTTTTTTATTAGGATTAGGGAAAGAAGTTGAGTTGTCAG
>BeggDRAFT_10022_pt1 | contig 3320 bp, 3 predicted proteins | sample TarBiozoneFS08_3_FD_50710 | JGI IMG/M metagenome (IMG submission 50710) | reverse complement strand
CTCCAAAGGGATTTTCCCTCTACCCCCCCCCCCCCCCCTTGAAAAGGGGGGGGGGCTATTTTCCCCTCCTTATCAAGGAGGGGCTAGGGGTGGTTTTAAGCTACTTCTGGTTCTCGGCAATGGGCAGTAATTCCAGACGTTCACGCAGGGTTCGAGTGATGGCTACGGCCTCTTGATCAGTCTCAATCACGTAGGGCACAATCATCATCACCAATTCCGTCCGGTCTTGAGAGCGTTTGTTGACTCGAAATAACTCCCCTAAAATAGGAATATCCTTTAAAACAGGTACTCCAGACTCTGCATCTGAGCGACTGTCAGAAATCAAGCCGCCCAGCAAAATAGCTTGGCCGTCGTTTAATGCAAGTTGTGTGCTGATCTGCCGATTCAGGATAATGGGAGAGTCAATGTTGCTGGTGGTATTCTGCTGGGAAGAACTGACTTCCTGCGTAATAGTTAAATCCACACGCCGTCCCGCATAAACTACGGGCTGAATGTTTAAATTAATTCCAGTCTTCCGATACTGAATTTGCTGCAAAATAGCAGAATTACCCTCTTGAGTGGTCTGATTGGTGGTGGCTTGACTGGTCAAGGTCGGAATCTCATTGCCCACCATGATGCTGGCAGTCTTGCCACTTTGTACCATAAGACGGGGAGTTGACAAAATGGTGGCTTGACTGCTACTGACAAATGCGTTGACAATGGCCCGCAGTTCATTCCCACTCCTTAACGTATAACTTAAGCCAGCACCGGCCACACCCAAGCCATTCAAAGTACCTAAACTGCCGTGTAACCCGCCCAATCCAGCCTGTTTGATGACCCACTCAATGCCTCGCTCATCTTTGTCAGTCAACGTAATTTCGGCAATAGTGGCCTCAATCAATACCTGTTTGGCAGGCTTATCCATTTCCTGCAAAATAGGCAATAATCGCGTCCAATCCTCATTGTTCCCAAAAAATAACAGGGCATTGCGCTGCGCATCCACACTCAATTGTTCGGTAGTCTGACGTAAACCATTGACAGTCGCCGCCAACGAAGAAGCTGAAGTATTTTTCACCGGATAAAAAAATAAATTGGGCTTGGTGGTGATCTGGGGATTTAAACGGTCCAATTGCTCTGCCCAGTGCTGAACATGGGCTAACACGGTTTGATCAGCGGCAAATACGATAATGGAGTTGGTTTCTGGAATGGGCAGGATCAAAATACTTCCCCCAATAGGAGAACCACTGGCGGCATACCCTTGTCCCCTCAACACTTCAGTCAATTTACCGGCCAAATTCTGAGCAGAAAGAAAGGCGGGTTCAATGCGCATGCCATGCTTACCCTTCATAGAAGGTTGATCAAGAATCCGCACTGCCTCCGCCGCCTGTTGAATAAGGGCTGGATTGCCAATCAACATCAGGGCATTATGCAGGGGTTCCGGCGTAATTACCAAGGGATGCCCCTTAAAAGCATTACTCAACCAACCATTAGCCTCAGCGGCGTTAACCACTTTCAAAGGTAAAAAATGAATGACGGAACGATGGGTGGGAGGAATTTCCGGTAATGAAGTGCCCTGCAAAATCAAAGACGGGGGCACCAGGCCCTTAGGATCAATGGCGACAAACCGCAATAATCCGCCCTGTTGCTCCAATTCTACTCCATAACCCACCAAAACTTGCCGGACCATCTTATAAAAGTCCAAAGGAGGACGCGCTTCAGCGATTCTCAAGGTGACTAAATCGCGTTTGGCCTGCACCTCCGGCGAAATTTCAAAAGACAGGCCCAACAGATTGCCAAACACTTCATTAACAAAAGCAGGTAGAGGTAAGTTATCAACGTTGATTTTAATGGGGGTCGTAGCCTTAAGATCAGGAGTAATTTCAACTTGCTCCACCTGAGACGCTCCCGAATCCAAAGGCGGAATCTGCGGGGTAGACGTAAAACGAATCTCAGGCTGCTGTCGGTCCAACAAGGGACTGTTCGGAGGCGTGGGCGCAAGTTCTGAAGTCAACGGCGGACGCAAAGGTGCTGGCAATTGCTGATTGGGCGGAGGTACTTCTGGAATTAGGGTAGAACAGGCCGCTAAATAAGGCAGGACAAGTAAGCAGAATCGCTTAAACACTTTCTTAAACACAGTTAAAACCTTGGGGTGTATCATCAATAATTTACAAACATTGACAAAGATATTGACAAAATAGAGCCGATGGGTGGATGGTCTGAATCAGGATTTTCAGAATAATTGCAGGGAATTTTGGACATGCGGCTAACCTTAAAATACTCTGATTCACCTCGATTGATGCGCTTTGCAGAAAACGCTCAGCACATCCTACATGAAATTCAACTGATCTGAGGCTATTTCAATTTCATTCCTACTGTTCGGTCTCATACAATAAAACAGACTCCGTTTTACCTTGTTTGGCTACCCGAATAGAATCTGCATCAATACCCAATAATTGGCTGTCATCGGGTAACCGACTGGATGGGGGATAGGCTTTGACTTGGTTGTCTACTGACAATAGCACATAACGACGCGGACCTTGTTCGACAATACCCAACAATTGCCAGTTGCGAGCAGATACTTTAGATGGTGGTGGGGCCACTGGAACTGCGGCAGCCTGGACTTGGGCTTGCTTGGTTTGTTGGGCATTGAGTTTCCATACTGCCAATTCCCGAATCGCTTGATAATGAGGGTGCACAACAGTTCGACGCACTTCGCCCACAACCGGCAATTCCCAAGATTTAATTTGGGAAGAAGATTCTGAAGAAATGGTGGGCAACGGGAACAAGGTCCAGGCAGCCAGGGCAGTTAATAGCCCAGCGCCCACCCATGTCACAATCAACCATTTTAACATCGATTCAGAGTCCTCTTTTCACGCCATAGCCACCCAATAATTACCTGACCATACTTAATGATTTCTACCATTTTCGATCTGTTCAATCTCACCTATTGACAACCCAGTGATTTCTGCAATAAAATTTACCTCTAACCCTTTAACAAGCATTGTCTGAGCAATCTCCAGTTTGCCTTTACGTTCACCTTCTTGCATTCCCTCATAACGTACTTTGGCAAAGTGTTCTTTCATAGATTCCAAAAACATTGTCATCTCCTGGTCACTTCGTATGCCCAATGACCTGCCTACACTAATGATTTCTACCATTTTTAATCTGTTCAATCTCACTCATCGATAATCCAGTGATTTCTGCAATAAAATTTACCTCTAACCCTTTAACAAGCATTGTCTGAGCAATCTCCAGTTTGCCCTCCAGTTTGCCTTTACGTTCACCTTCTTGCATTCCCTCATAACGCACTTTGGCAAAGTGTTCTTTCATAGATTCCAAAA
>BeggDRAFT_10012_pt1 | contig 9609 bp, 7 predicted proteins | sample TarBiozoneFS08_3_FD_50710 | JGI IMG/M metagenome (IMG submission 50710) | reverse complement strand
AAAAAAAGTCAGGAAATTTAAGTTTTCTCATTTATTATCGATGTTTATTTTATTCACTATTGGTTTGCAACATAGAAAATTTTGATTATAAATTCTCAGTCACTTTATGCCAGTCTCAAAAAAATGGTGCGTTAAACTATTGCTAACGCACCTTATGTTAAATCAGGTCAGTTTACAAATGGGTGAAAGAATTATTTGGCAATTGGGGAACGCCACCCTTTCCATAAGCCATGAGTGCTAAAACAATTCCAGGCCCAAGGTAACCAGCGCATCAGGGCAAGTGAGATCCAAAGTGCCCAAACAGGATTATTTATTCCGAATTCGGGCGATTTGGGACATTTTATTGCGAATTCTCTAAGTCAGCGAGCAAGGTTTCCAGTTCAGATTGTAAAGTTGGCAGTCGTTCAGTAATGGTTTGCCACACCAAGCGATTATCTACGCCGAAATAAAAGTGAATCAGTTTATCACGCATTCCCGCCATTTCTTTCCAGGGTAGGTGCGGGTACTTTTCACGGATAATGAGAGGAATTTGTTTGGCTGCTTCACCCAAAATTTCCAGTTTACGTACAACCGCGCTGGTGGTTTTATCGTCGGCAGCAAATGTCTCGAAATCCATGCCCACCGTAAATGCTTCAATACTATGAATGGCGGTGAGCATGTCACTTACATACAGCGCATGGTTTCTCATACCGAAATCAGTTCCTGTAAAACCTGTTGCGTAAGTTCAGTTCGCAAGGTGCGAGAAGATACCACATCTACCCGCTGGTGAAATTGTTCTTCCAGGTATTGTGTCATGCCCAACCAATCGAATAGATCCGCGTCAGTAGCAAATTCTACCAACAAATCAATATCGCTGTCTGCCTGTTGTTGTTGGCGCACATACGAGCCGAACAAGCTGATTTTCTGAACTTTGTAGCGTGCTTGTAAGAGTGGTTTAAGGTGGCGCAACTGGGCCAAAATATCGGTATGAGTTTTACACTGCATGGTTGGGCAAACCTCTGTAGTTCTTAATGGACAGGAGAATTATTTGGCAATTGGGGAACGCCACCCTTTCCATAAGCCGTGAGTGCTAAAACAATTCCAGGCCCAAGGTAACCAGCGCATCAGGGCAAGTGAGATCCAAAGTGCCCAAATTAGCATGGCTAAGCGGTAAATCCAGACTGACCAAGAGAATATCCAAACCGTGGGCAGTTGACCTGTGGTCCGGTCTTCGTACCAACGTAATAAGTGGGCACTGGAACCGTTGCCAGCAATGTGCATTTGGGGATGTCCCAACAGTCCTTGGTGAATGGCCATCAGTAGGGTGCTCAAGGCGATCAGGGTAAATAGAGCAAGGCTAATTTGGATGATTGCAAACTCTGTGGGAGGAGTTTCAGGAGAGAGTTGCGCACGTTGTCCCATGAGAATGAACCAGCCCACCACAATGAGAATGCCTACAATATGTACTTGAGTAAGGACAATTCCCAACAGTAACCAGTGGCGAAATTTCAGCGGGGTGGTTTTGATTTGTCCCAATCCCAGAGCCGCCAATGCAATGATGATCAATACTCCCCAAATCAGCACTGCAGGTCCCATCAGGTTGCCGCCCACCCATAAAATCCAGCGATCAGGGGGCAAACTGACTTCGATGCGGGTGTTGACGCTGGGAAGTCCCAAGTCTACTGTGGGGGTCTCAAAGTGGCTAGTGAGACCGGAGGAGGATTGCCGAAAGGTCAGTTCCACTTTTTGTAGCCCGGGAGTGATAGGGAATGTGACTTTTTGGCCTTCTTGACGAATGGGATGGGTTTGATCGTTGATCGAAATTTTTTGTAGCTCAGCCTGTTCCGGCAAGGTCAGTTGGTGTTGTCCCCCTTGGCTGCTGCGTAAACTTAGAGTCAGACGACTGTCAGTGGTGCGTTGTCCTGGGGTTACTAGAAGTTCGGTGCGGTCTATAGTGACAATTTGTCCAGTAACTCCTTGGGGACGAGTGAGTTTTAGGCTGACCTTTTCTCCCGGCCAGGGTCGCCATTCTGGAAGCCAACGTCCAGAAGATTGGTGGTGAATGATGGGAATACCGGCAATTTCAACGTGCCAAATGGCGCTGACTTCCAGCCGCCACACTTCAATACTGGCTGGACTTTCGGTGGCGATCAGTTCAATGGTGTCACGTTTGCTAAAGGTGGAGGTCCAGCTGACTTCGGATTCTTCGGGGGAAAGGTTGATCAAGGCTTTTCCAGAGGAGACGCGAATTTTTTCAGTGGTGACTGATTCTCCTGTCAACAGGGGAATTTCGAGCACAATTGCAGAGCCCAGAGGAGTGAGGCGTTTGAGAGTGGTGTGTACTTGCCAATCGAGTCCCAATAACAGGGTGCGTTCAATTTTGACAAATGGGGGTAAGTTACCAATTTCGAGCAGGGCTCGGGTTTCTTCGGATTGTTCTCTGGTAAATTGAAGTTGTTGATCGGCAAGACCATTTTCGTGAATGCCTTCCACTTGCCAGCCTTTGGATTTGAATTTGACCAGACGGGGTTTTAGGGGCAGGGGCAGTTGTAGGGTGTTGCGGTTGGGCAAGGGACCTTCTAACAAGACTTGGTGAATGCCAGCAGGTAGGTTGAGCCACAGTTGTCCTTGTGGGTCTCGAAAGATGTTTTGAGCGGCTTGTTCTCCGAGCCACACGCGTTGAGCCAGCCAGTGTTTGGCAGTGCCGGGCAGAGGCAGACCGACATGGGTTTGGGCATGGATTTCTAGGCGAATTCTCAGGTAATCTGGCTCTAGATCCAGTTGCATTTGAGAAATGTTGGCGCAAGAGGGTAAACAATCGGCTGGAATTAATAGCCGTTGTTTTAGGGTCTCCAGCAAATGGTCAGGGGGAAAAGTATAGTCTGGAATTTGGGTTGGTAATAGATTGTTGGCATCTGGGACTTTGGAAATTGTTTGTTGATCAATGGATTGTTCAGGGATCAGGTTGGATGGAGTTTCGGTGCCTTCAGTTTGTGCGGGTTGCGATTCTGGGGGTTCCAAAGGTAATTCATCAGCAGAGACTGCCTGTTCCGTGGTTGTTTCTGTGATGACTTGGGCATGGACCGGAGATGCAAAATTTTGAGTTACCAGCAAGAAGGTGAGTAGACCAAGTCCCATTAAATTAGCCAGGGAATTGGGGGTTGGTTTCTGGAAGAGACTGCCTTTGGCAAGCCGGTGTTGAGGTTGCCAAACGACAAGCAGGAAAAAGCCGGTGAGCAAGCCGAGTAATAAGATGCGAAGCACCCCTAATACTTGGTTGACTTGAGGAGAAATCAGCCAGAGTTGGATGGTTTGTTCAGCGGCAACGGGACCGTGCCAGTTGAGGTTGATTTGTCGCCAGTCCCACTGAGGTAAGCCGGGACCAGTTTGAACTTGGGTATTGGGATCGATTTGGAGCAGGCTGGATTTTTCTTCTTCCATATATCCCATGGACAATGATCCCTGATAGAACGCGCGTTTTTTCGCTCGATAGTCCTCAGAGTAACCTTTTTCTTTTTGCATGACATTTTGGGAATCGGTGTCGTCGAAGGCTTCTTCAGTTTGGGGTTGTGGAGTTTCAGGGGGCGACATTACTGGTCGCAGAGAGGGAGAGGCAGCACCTGACAGCAATCCGGCCTCTGCTGGGGAAAAGTCTGGGGATTCTAGTAACATGTCCGGATTCTCTAATTGAGGGTAGAGGCTTTGGCGAGCTTGTTGAACCATGAAGGGAACGGCGATAATCAGGAGGGTAATTAGGCTGAGGTTGCGATAGGAGCGGGCTAGCCAGTTGAACCAGTTGAGAGTGGGTAATACTCTTAGTAGGGCTAAAGCGATGATGAGGTGGAACCATACCCAACGAGGGGCATCGGTTTCATGGTAAATTAGGGTCAGAGTGAGTAGGGCTAAGAATCCCCAGCGCCAATGCCAGAGTTTGCCGATGGCGGTGGCAATGATGAGTACAATGAACAGGTCCAATAGGGTCCATTGGCTTAGCCAGGTTTGGGGAATGGAGTCGACGCCGCTGGCATTGAAAAGACGCCATCCAGGGGGAAGATGTAGGGCGGCGTTGACTGACTGAAAGTCGTATAACCAACCGACTGCAGGTACTTGGTAGAGGGCTTCTTCTAAACGGCTGTCGGCGATTAGGTCGAGGTCACCCAGTCGCACTTCCACGCCTTGATGGGAGGATTGAGGGGCGTAGGTGATGAATTGGTCTTGTCCGTGTATGTTGACACGTCCCAATGAAGCAGGAGCAGCCATATTGAGTCGCCAATCTTTGGTCATGGTGCCGCGAATATGGTCTTGAACAGAGTAGCCTTGTCCGTCAAAGTCCAGCCAAAAGTGTCGTTCCAAGTGAAGTTGGTCGGGCATGGGTTCGGGGTCGCCACGTCTTTTTTCAACCAGGGTGAGGGTGCTGCCAACATTGACCAGGTAGGTGGGCCAACTTCGCCAGTTTGCGGGTAGGGTGGTTTGTTGGGGGTCGATGGCGGGAATGCCGGTGATTTCGACGGTACGTAAGGCACTTTGGGCTTGAAATACCCAGATTTCTTGAGGTACCCAGTGTTCGGAATGGTGTTCCGGCAGGGTCAGTTGAGAGACGGGGTGGGGATGGCGGGCTTTGAGGGTGAGGGTCCAGCTGCCCGGACGCACTTGCACGCGCAGTCGGCCATCGGCTTCTAAACGGGCGGGCAAAGGACTGGTGAGTTCCATGGGAATTTGTTGGTCAAGGAGGACTGGACCGAGGATGACTTCCCGATGGCGTCCGGCGACTTCTAGGGTTATTTGGGTGGTGATTTGTAGGGGAATGTTGTCCAAGAGGTGGCGATAGACTTTGAGTTCTAAGCGATTTTCTTCTGTGGCGGCTGGTGCGGCTTGTCCCCCTGCGCGTAACCAAAGTCGGCCTTGTTCGTCAATTTCTGGGAGGGTTACTGGATTGTCGTCTAAGGTGAGGTTGATCAGCCCGCTGTCTATTGGTAATTGTAGGTATTCTGGACGTTTTTCCCAGTAGAATTGACCACTGAGGTTGATTTGTCCGATCGGTAGGTAAATTTGAGGTAAGCCCTGACGTTCCATGACCAGTGCGGGGGCTGCATTGACTTGTACTTCCTGGGGCCAATTGGTTAAGTCTCCAGGTAATGTAACCCAATCGGGTTTGTGTAGAGTCCAAGTTTGCTGGAATTCAGCTTTGGATGCGTCCAATTGTAGGTTTAATTGGGAGGGCCAACGACAAATTGATAAATTTTGGTTATAATAGAGGGGACAATTAAAAGAGGGTTGTTCAAATAGTACCCAGTCTACCCAGGGTTGTAGGGGAGTGGGTACTTTTTCAAGGGGGAGCGGTTGGGCAAAAGAGGTGGCACTATTGATAAGCCACAGGGTGACAGTCCATATGATGAGATGGCGGTAGGTTTTGAGCATAGCAATGACTCCAGAATTAGAGTTAAGGAGCGCTTACTTTATCAGAAAATTGTAGCTTTGGGTTTAAAATTTACCCGGGATAAAGATTTTATGAGAAATAGGATGTTATTTTCGTAGGTTGTTTTTGAAAGGTGGTTTAAGGGTTTTAATATTAACAGATTTTTGAGGTGATTATGTCCAAACAGCATATAACTTTGTCTACTTTGGAATCCGAAAAATTAGATATTCCTGATAATGTGCAACGCATGGGTATGGAGGCTTTGCAGTTATTGTGGCATACTGCGCAAAGGATAGGTCAACAGGAGATTGATTTAATAAAGAAGCATTATCAGCAGGTGGAAAAGGAGTTGTTACAGCAACGGGAGGAGGCTTTACAGCGGGCTCAACAGGCTCAGGTTGAGATCACGGCAGTGCGGGCGCAAATGGAGACGGTGAACCGGGAGAATAAGTCGTTGCAAGTGGATTTGAATCGACAGGTGGGGGAATTAAAAAGTGCTCTTGATCAATCCACTCATTTGGAGGGTAAATTGGTGCAACAGGAGGGGGAGACAAAACGTTTGACTGAGGAGTTGGGGCGGGCCAAGGAGCAGGTGGATAATTTGCAGAAACGTCTGTATGAGGTGAGTCGACAGGCTGAGCAGGATCGAGAGGCGTTGAAAACTGTTTCGGAAGAAGGTTTAGTTAATTTACGGACTAAGGAACGGTTAGAGGCCAATTTGAGAACAGCTACTCAAGAGTCTGAGCAGGTTTGGAAGCAGTTAAAGATTGAGCAAACCAAGGCAGCTGTGGCTGAATCTTTGGTGCAAGAGTTGAGAGAAGTGGTTAAAAAGTTGGAAACTGAGGTTAAATTACTTAAAGATGAAAAGCAAGAGTTGAGAGGGAATTTGGAGAATGAGGCAAAGGCCAGGGTCGAGGTAGAGAAGAGGTTGGTTGGGATTGCAGCCCGAGCTGAGTCTCAGGAATGGGGTTATAAAGAGATGTTAAGTAAATTGGAGTTGGAATTGGGGACAGCCAAATCGGAGATGACTTCGGTAAGGAGCCGAATGATCAAGGCTGAAGGTGCTTTGGAACGGGAGAAGAAGGCTATAGAGCGGCTGGAAAGTAAGTTGGTGGCAGTTTCTGGAAAGTAAGGAAATTTGGATCAGTGGTTTTGGAATAGGGGAATAAAAAGTAAAGTTATACTGTATTTTATAGCACAATTACAATCAGTAAATAGTGAAAAGCCCTTTATTCTCTCGTTCCCATGCAGAGCGTGGGAACGAAAGAGCGTCTTGTTGAATAGGTTATTTTTAAACCAATTTGTAGTTAATGCAATTGATGGTTTTCCTTTCATCAACCTATCCTACATGTGCTGAATAGTGAGCATTTTTTAGTTTTACAATGGATTCAAAATAATTCAAAGTATGCGGGTTGCAAACTTACATCTGTAGGGAAGAATTTTGTCCGGTCCCAAATACCCTGATAATGGTTAAAAGTAAGGAGTAAGTTGGGAGATTCGCTTCTCGAGTGGAGTCAAGCGTTCTGCATCAGCCAGTAATTTGCAGTAGATAAGAAAATCTTAAAATGCCTTTTGCCATTGCCAAGCATTTCTTGTAAAATGAACAGCCTCAAATAATGATTTTTAAAACAGGTAATAAATTAAGTTAATATGAAACCCAACATCCATCCTAACTATACAGAAATCACGGTCACTTGCGGTTGCGGCAACACGTTTAAGACTCGTTCTACTTCGAGGAAAGATTTACATTTGGAAATATGTTCGGCTTGTCATCCCTTTTTTACGGGCAAGCAAAAGATGATCGACACTGCAGGAAGAGTGGATAAATTCCGTCGTAAATACGGTACTAAATCTTAAACCATGGCTGACCGATGTAAAACGACTGGCTTCTTCATAATAGTTTTTCGGTTTATCTCAATCAGGAGAAAACAATGCCCTTTCCCTTGTTATTAGTTCCATTTTTTATGGGCGCTGCAGCTGGCAGTGTAGCTGGCTATTTATATTTGAAAGACCCCTTGCATTTGTTCAGTGTCGAAAATTCCTCTGAAGAAGATTCAGAAGCAGCTTCCTCTCACGATGCCGCAGAAGATACTCCTTCTGGCAATTCCTCCTCTAACAACAGCATGACCTGATGCGAGTTTTACCTCAAAATAGGCTGCAAGCTTGTTTTGGGGATACTGCTGCAACATAAAAGGAAGTAGGGGATGAATCTCATTCCCAAATCCTCCGCAATTGGTGGGCAACCAGCAGCTGCCCACCCTACCATCATCCGCCCCTCTTTTTGATATTTCCTTGAATTCTCAATACTTTTTCAAAGACACTGAAGAAGTTGAAAGCCAGTTTGTTCTCAATTACCTGTTACCAGAACTGGGCTATTCTCCTTCAACTTGGCATAAACAAGTCCGTTTAATCAGTCGTCGCTTAGATTTCCTATTCCTGCTGTCCCCAGAAATTCCCTTCGTCTTACCTTGGGACGAACCTTTGGAGCTCATCATTCTGGTTAAATCTCCTCAAGACAAGTTAGGTCCTTACCAAGCAGAATTATACCAGTGGATGATCAATCACAAAGCATGGTATGGAATTTTAACCAATGGTCAGCAACTGCAACTTTACCGACAAACGGTAAGCCGGATTGTGCCGGTTTTTCAGTGTGTGGGGACAGAAATTGAAAGCCGAGTGGGCGAACTTCGTCAATGGCTGAGGAAGGAAAGTTGATTGACTGGGGACTATTTTTCCCCAAATTCTCATAAGGTACCCAATTAAATAATGGGCTTTACAAAAAATGCGCAGCCCATCACACTGTATCCTCGTCTGAATCTGTGTTGAGTTACAGATACACTTCGACCTTAGGAAGCGCTGGGGGCGCCTTCTTTGGCTGGGGCTTCTTCTTTAGGTGTATCTTCCTCAGGGGCGGGTTTGGGCAGTCCCTTGAATGGATTACCTGCGGGAGGTTGTTCCATTGGCTTAAGTAAACGATCCCGTTCCACATTGAACAAGTGCACGTATTTATCTCCCTCTTGTTTCCACCACTGACTAAGAGTGGAGCGAACTGTTTTTCCAGGTGGAAGCAAAGCAGCCACTTGCTTGGGAGGATTGTGAGTGACTAAAATCAAGACTTTGTACTCACCGCCATCTTTGGAGGGATGTATTTGAGTCACTTGCCACTGGTGAATGGTGAAGTCCGTATCAATGGCCTTCAGGTAGCCGATCTCATCCAATGGACTCCCCCCTTCCCAATTTTCATAAGTCAGCATGGCTTTAAAATCCTTATTTTGCCAAGATTTGAAGTAATCTGAAACTGTATTTTTGAGTTCGGCATGTGCTTCCAAATTGGAGGGGGGGGTAATTTTTTCAAAAATATTGGGTTTATCCTCAACATTAGGTTTATCCTCGCTAAAGACAGGATAACTGCCCAATGAGCAGACGAGACTGATAAGGGCGATAATGCGGATTTTCATCTAATAAGGGTCCTAAATGTGGTAAAAAAAACGGGACGTAAGTCCCGTTTTTAAATGAAGTTTAAGGTCAAATCCCGCTTAGCGGTGCAAATTTCTCCAATGTGCCAAGTGACCATCACCACTCCACTCAAAGCCATACATCAGAGCTGGCCAGCTTTGACGGAGATTGTCTTGATAAGTATCGTTATACTCTTCATAGGGTTCAAAAACGACTCGACCAATTTGGAACTCAGTGTCGAGATCAAAGCCTCCCTCCTTACTGCTTGGGAAACGGGCCTTGATGTCATTGATGTCAAAGAAGTTGAGTTCAAAACCCAGATCAATTTCACATTGGGCAGTGGTAACCACAGGAGCGTCAGCAACTTGACAACCAAAAGAAGGGCTGGTGGTTACGGTGCATCCACTGGCCCCAGGTTGGAATGGGGAAGTCGAGGCACTGGTAGTACTCTTGCGGCAAGCTTCTCTTTCCTGATGATCCCACAATTCTAAATGATAACCTTTAGATTTGGTTAATAACCACTGCACAGCTTCTTGCAGATAACCGGCAAAGGAGGTTTGGTTGTACTCATCATACAGTTCACTCCAGAATACCTTGGTGGGAAAATATGCAAAGTATTGACTGCTCAAACCAGCACTGGACTGAGGTAAAGTACCGTCATCAAAATAGAAACCAATGAAGGATTGACCGTCTTTACGCACGGCTTCTTCCACTTCAGCAATACTGTTGGTAACACCGTATCCAAAGGGATTCAGTCT
>BeggDRAFT_10006_pt1 | contig 12725 bp, 12 predicted proteins | sample TarBiozoneFS08_3_FD_50710 | JGI IMG/M metagenome (IMG submission 50710) | reverse complement strand
GGGCTGTAGTCGGTCCCAAGGGTATGGCTGTTCGCCATTTAAAGTGGTACGCGAGCTGGGTTTAGAACGTCGTGAGACAGTTCGGTCCCTATCTGCCGTGGGCGTTGGAAATTTGAGAAGAGTTGCTCCTAGTACGAGAGGACCGGAGTGAACGCACCTCTGGTGTGCCAGTTATCATGCCAATGGTATTGCTGGGTAGCTATGTGCGGACGGGATAACCGCTGAAAGCATCTAAGCGGGAAGCCTCCTTCAAGATTAGATTTCCCGAGGGTTTAACCCTCCTAAAGGTCCGTTAAAGACGATGACGTTGATAGGCGAGGTGTGGAAGTACAGTAATGTATGGAGCTAACTCGTACTAATTGGCCGTGTGACTTGACCATATAACACCCAAGAGTTTTGTGGGATGTCATAGGGTTTTATGATGATGTAGATAAGATGTGCCTACTATACAGTTTTCAAGTTGTTTTTTTGTAGCCGGTTTTCCCTAGCGGCCATAGCAAGTGTGAACCACCCGATCCCATCCCGAACTCGGTAGTGAAACCGCTTAGCGCCGATGATAGTGTGGGGTTTCCCCATGTGAAAGTAGGACACTGCTAGGGACTTCAATCCTTGCCCCTGCGAGACTATGTCTTGTAGGGGTTTTTCGTTTTCCGAACTGGTTTATTTTTTTGTTGTTTAAGAATCAGGTGAGGTGGGTATAGAAAGATTGGTGTAGAATGGGTTAGTGAAGTGCCCTGTTACTTATACCTCAAAGATGATTGTGGGAATGAGAGAACATGGATGTTTAATTGTTTTATACTGGCTTCGCTATGCATTCTTTTCGTTGTTTACACTTGCTTAAGTTTGTCAGGTCTTGAAGATTTGAATAGGGGTGAATTACTTGACAAGTGTGGCAATGAGAGGCTATACTTGTGGTTTGTATCTTTGGAGGAAGTTATGGCCGAGCCTGTTTGTGCTCAAAAGGCACCTTATGTTGTTGAGCTGGACCCAGGCACTTATTATTGGTGTGCTTGTGGCAAGTCTGCTGATCAGCCATTTTGTGACGGTTCTCATACTGGTATGGGAATTTCGCCAATGCAAGTTGAAATTTCGGAGAAGACTAAGGTGGGTTTGTGTGGGTGTAAACGAACTGGGAATCCCCCTCGTTGTGATGGTACCCATAAGAGTCTGTAAATCGAGTTGATATTGTTGGCAAAAGCATTAAAAACCGGTTGTTTCTCAACAATGATTTGTTGAGGGATTACCGGTTTTTTTTATGGTTGTCAAAATCAGGCATGGCCCGCTTCTCCGGAGAGTAAGTTGAGATCGATGCCCAATTGAGCAGCAGCAGCTTGCCAACGTTTTTCGGGGGGGGTATTAAAAATGATTTGGGTATCCGCCAAAGTACTTAACCAGGCGTTTTCAGCCATTTCTTGTTCCAATTGGCCGGCTGCCCAACCGGCATAACCGAGGGCAATTAATACTTTTTGAGGTCCTTTCCCAATGGCAATGGCATTGAGAATGTCTCGAGAAGTGGTGATTCCCAAATTGTCGCTGATGGCTAACATGGCATCCCACTCTCCAACTGGTTGATGAATGACAAAACCACGTTCTCGTTGCACGGGGCCCCCTTCAAAAACTGGTAGACGACTGGCTTGAGAGTCTTCTGCTTCAATGTCCATGTGTTCCAAAACGTCGCCCAAATCAACATCTAAGGGACGGTTGATAACTATGCCCATCGCACCCTCCTCATTGTGCATGCAGATATAAGTCACTGTTTGATAGAAATTGGGATCAAGCAGGTTGGGCATGGCTATCAAAAAGTGATTAGTCAGGTTGATGGGTTGTATGGTGGCCATATTAAGAATTACTCAGCGGTGGTTTTTTTAGTTGTTAAGGTTTAGTGACTGGTGACTTTCCCATAACGGAATTCCCAAGTTCTGGTGATGTGGATAATGTCAGTTTCTTTTCGAATGGGTTCGGAAAAAGAGGGGTAAGGAGCGGAATTGCGTACACTACGTATTGCAATGTCATCCAGTAAAGTTTGTCCGGAAGATTTGATCAAATTTACGTCTTCAAGGGTGCCATTCCAATAAATAGCCACGTCGAGAGTTAGGGTGCCGGTTATAGGTTGGCCAAGTGCTTTGTAATTTAGGTTGGCAATGGCTTCAGTTTTGCGGCGCCAATTGTCCATGTAGATAGCATAAATGGATTCTTGGGTGTCAGCATTGATGAATTTTCTTCGTTCCCGCTTAGCAAAAAATTCAAACCGTTCATTGAGTTCCGTTTGTCGACTGGTGAGACTGGTGAGCATGTTTTGAATGATGGTTTCGATTGGTATTTCTTCAGCAATTGGTAAGGTGTGTTCCATCTCGCCTTGTTTAAGGTTTTTTTCCAGAATGGGGGCAGGGCTGAGCGTTGGGTTTACAGAAAGGGAACTGGAATTTGGGGTGGTTAAATAACTAATTGAGGGATTTTCTGAAGAGGCAGCGATTTGGAGGTTGGGAGGTGCCATGGTTATTTCCGAACGATTGTCGGGAAAGGGGGCAATGGTTGGGGTGGATGGGCGTTGTTGAGAGTGACTTTCCCCTCCTCCTTCTTGAGAAAATTGGGCTAAGTAGTCAGAAATTTCTGGAGAGAGTGTGGTGCTTTTTTGGACGAGAATAATGTCTAAGGTAGGATTGGGAGGGCGGTTACTTTGAGGAAGTATAAAAGTTATGCCATAAATGGGAATAAGGTGTAATAAGGTGGCGATGACCAACGAGACAGAGAGTCGTTCAGTGTAAACGTCGATTTTTAAGGGAACTGTGGTCATGGTCATGACAATTGTGAATATTGGTTTGATGACAATTTAAGCGTGTAGGAAGAAAATAGGGTTAACCTACCCACTTGCTGGGAACGGTTAAATTCACGTTCCCAACTTGGGTTGTCAGTTTAAAGGTCGATGGGCACCCAGCCAAATTTGTCGACTGTTCGTACGATGTCGGTGTAGGTCACCACTCCAACTAACTTTTCATTTTGTTCGACAAAAATGCGTCTGATGTTGGCTTGAGTCATGAGGTTGATACACTGGTATAGGGAGGTTTCTATGCCGGTTTTGATCAGGGGTTTACTGGCCACTTTGCCCACAGTGACTGTAGCTGGGGATAAATTGGCGCCAATTACTTTGGTAACTATGTCATTTTGTGTCAGGATGGCCCATTGTCCTTGTTCGTCGGGTTCAACCAGGACGCCAGAAATATTATTTTCACTGAGAATTCGCATGGCTTGTTCGACTGTGGTTATGGGTTGAACGGTGATCAGTTGCCCTGACATAATTTCACCCACGGTATGAGGGCTGCGTCCAGATTCCACCATGACTGCCACGGGTTCAGAAATCCGTCTTTGCTCACGCTGCTCACGTTGTTTAAGGGCTTGTTCCTGGCGGCGTTCGCGTTGTTTACGGACTGCTTCCAAATCCGCACATCCTTCAATAGCACAAATAAGGGCGTCGGCAAATTCGCTGGTAGATACTTCAGTAGATCCTTCCATTTGGCGAGCAAAGTCGTAGGTGACGATTTTTTTGCCAATAACATCTGGATAGGCTAAGGAGATCAGTTCTGCAGCTTCTGTCCACCCCAAATATTCCAGCATATTGACTCCACTGAACAGGAGAGAGCCTGGGTTGACTTTGTTTTGTCCGGCATATTTTGGAGCGGTCCCATGAGTGGCTTCAAAAACGGCAACATGGTCGCCAATGTTGGCACCGGGGGCAATGCCAACTCCACCAACTTCGGCTGCAATGGCGTCGGATAAATAATCACCATTGAGATTCATGGTGGCAATAACATCAAATTCACTGGGACGCAGGAGCATGAGTTGAAAAATGATGTCTGCGATACGGTCTTTAATGACTATCTTTCCAGGAGGTTGTTTACCACCGTATTTACTGTACAACTCCTCTTCAGTAATGGTAAAGTCCCCAAATTCTTCTCGAGCGAGTTCATATCCCCAGTTACGGAACGCACCTTCCGTATACTTCATAATATTACCTTTGTGAACCAGGGTTACGCTTTCTCGTTTGTGATCAATGGCATATTGTATGGCTTTCCGAACCAAACGTTTACTGCCAAAGGGGCTAATCGGTTTGATTCCCAACCCGCTGTCTTCAAAGAATTTGGCACCCATTTCTTCTTTCAGGAATTTTTCAACCTTGCGCATTTCTGGAGAGCCGGAACGGTATTCAATGCCTGCATAAACGTCTTCAGTGTTTTCACGGAAAATAATGACATTGACTTGTTCTGGATGACATAGGGGGGAAGGAACTCCTTCATAGTATTTAACAGGTCTGACACAGGCATAAAGGTCCAATTCTTGACGCAATGCAACGTTGAGGGATCGAAATCCTCCTCCCACTGGGGTTGTCAAAGGTCCTTTGATGGAGACAACCAGTTCCTGCAATAGTTGACGAGTTTCATCAGGAAAAATTTGCCCATCATAGCGTTGGGCGGCTTTTTCTCCCATGTACAGTTCCATCCAACTTATTCGACGGCGTCCTTGATAGGCTTTTTTTACAGCAGCGTCCCAAACTCGCAGGCAGGCTTGCATAATGTCAGGACCAATTCCATCTCCCTCAATATACCCCAAAATAGGATTGTCAGGTACAATCAGTTGATTGGCTCGTAGGGTGATCTTGGTTCCGTCACTCGGAAATGTGAGTGGCATAAGTTAAAACCTCCAAATCGTGATATCAATGACCCTGAGGGTCTATGAATAACTGTTATTTTCCTTATTTTTAGGGGGATAAGGAGTCCTGTTTTTATTATTGGGTTGATCCAGTGAGTTTTAGGGAATACGTTGCTAGGGAACTATTTTACCTGATTTTGGGGCAATCGGCAAGTTGAAAATTCAGTTGTTTACCAGAAATCATTGGGAAATTGATTCAGTCCTACCCGGTCAATTGAGGTTTTATCGGCAGCAAGACATAAAAAGTTGATCCTTTTCCCATTTCACTTTCTACCCAGATCCGTCCTTGATGTGCTTCTACCACTTGTCGACAAATCAGCAGTCCTAAACCAGTACCTGGTTCGTTTTGCGTGCCTTTGACACTGGTTTTAGAAAAAGGTTTAAATAACTTTTCCAACTCATTTGACGGAATGCCTGATCCTTGATCCGTTACTGAGATTAGAATATCTCCTTTTTGCCAACGCATATTCACTTCCACTTGAGTTTGTGGGTAAGTATATTTCAAGGCATTGTTGATCAGGTTATTCATCAATTGCTGAATTTTCACAGAATCAATCGAGATTTTAGGTAAGGGCGGCTCATAATGGAATGCCAGTTCAACCTGTTTGGCAGTAGCTAATAAACGGTTTGAGGCCACGGCTTGTCCAACCACAGCGACTAAATTGGCGAGTTTCAATTCCAACTCCAAATGGCCAGATTCAATTTTAGCCACATCCAATAGGTTATTCACCAAATTTAGGGCAAATTGATACGCAAATCATGGGCTGCAGTTCCCAAGAATAAATTTTTCTGTTCATTTTGATGATTGGCTTGTTCCAAATTGGTATACAATTCTAAATTACGTAAGGCTGCAGCGCATTGTGCGGTCATAATTTGCAATAAATAGTTGTCTTCTGAAGTCAGGGTGCCGATTACCTTCTCCAAATGGATAAATCCTAAAGTTTGTTCATGCAGTTGCAGAGGTAACAGAATAGTTCCGGCAGGCAAAGTTCCTACTTTTTCAGGCAGTTCCTGTCCTTGCAAAATTGCTTGACAAAGATGCAAAACGGGCTCTTCTAATAAATTTTCCCGATGGGCAAAACGGCCAGTTCCTACCTGAATAAAGGTCGGTGATTTGTTTTTATGTAAACAAGCCACCAACAGGTTATCTGGACCAATTGCTGCGCATAAACTCATGATTTGAGTCAAAATACCTTCTAAAAATTGTTCCATCGGTTGCACTTTGTACAAATTCGGAGCGGCTGCCAAAATCTTTTCTAATCCCTGTCGATTGTGATTGATCACTACCATATCCCGATAAATCTTCAAAGTAGTACGCAAAGCAGTGTATAAACGTTGGACAGTTAATTCTGTTTTGTCTTTATAATCGTCAATATCATAATGATCAATAACATAGCGTTCAGGAGCAATGCCAGGTTGGCCAGTGCGAATGATTAAACGAACTTGTTGATTACCCAATTCTTTTCGGATATATTCGACCAATCGTAAGCCAGCATCCTCAGTTTCCATAACCACATCCACCAAAGCTACCGCAATATCTGGATGCTCATTGAAAATTGAACGGGCTTGTTCCGCTGATAAAGCACTTAAAAATTCCACCTTTTTACCTTCAAACACCAAATCACTGACACTTAATTTAGTGACAGCATGAACTTCAGGTTCATCGTCCACAATCAAAATCTTCCAAGATTTGCTGCGAATTGCAGCTATGGAAGCGGGTTTATAATGAGTTAATCCAAAACTCGATCCGGGTTCCTCAACAGAGTTGAGTACTGAATCAATTGTTGGAGAATCAGTTTTTTTCTTGTCTCGGATCAATTTCATAGGAATTATCATCGCTAATGGTTTCAATAGGGAATGAGATATGAAAAGAACTCCCCTGATCAAGTTCACTTTCACAACCAATCGTGCCTTTCAACTGATTGACAACAATATTATAACACAGATAAAGACCCAATCCAGTACCACCTTTGGCCCGTTTGGTGGTATAAAACGGCTCAAATAAATTTTTAAGCACTTCAGCATTCATTCCCTTACCACTGTCTTGGTAAATAAGATCGATTTGGTTTTTTGCAGACAACACTTTAATTTCGATGTTTCCGGAATGCTGACCACTTTCAAAACCATGCAGCCAGCTATTGAGCAATAAATTGGTAAAGACCTGACTGATAGCCCCCGGATAACTGTAAATATTAATTCCTGTCGGACAGTTAATTTGAATCTCAATGGCAGTGTGTTTAAATTTACCGGCTAAGCTGATTACACTGTCTTGGAGCACATCTCCCAGGTCAAACAAACGTTTGGTCTCCAAAGATTGATCGATAGAGGTTCTCTTGAAACTGCTCACCAACTCGGCTGCTCGACGTAAATTGGAAATAGTCAACTGACCGGCCTGACCAATTTTATCCAAAACTTCCATTAACTCAGTCTCACTGACTTCCTCTGTCCTCAACAACAGATTTATCCGCTCTAATCCTCCTTCAATAGCTGATGTGGCAGTCAAAGCTATGCCAATGGGGGTATTGATCTCGTGCGCAAATCCGGAGACCAAACGTCCCAAAGAAGCCATTTTTTCACTTTGAATGAGTTCATTTCGAGTGCGTTGTAACTCATCTACAGTGGTTTGCAACTGTTGATTTAGTGTTTCCAATTTGCGACGCTGTTGCTCTAACTGACTATTTTTCTTGGCTAATTCTCGCTGAGTGTTTGACAATTCGTTGTTTAACAAAGTCAATTCTTCATATAATTGTGTGTCATCAGTCTCAACCTTGTTCCCCGATCCAACTTCCTTAGAAAGCATAATCTGTTCTTTGATGGTTTTTCGCAACAAGTTAGCCTGCTCATTGTTGATTTTCATCAACTCTTCGTAAAAATTTTGGAGATTGCCATGGGTTTTGGTGGCAATGATAAATGCTTTATCTTCACTGATTCCTCCACTGAAGTAAAATAATTCTACATTTTCTCCCAATTTCATCCCCAAAGGCCAGTCAAAAGCAACTTTTTGTTCCCTCAACTCCAATAGAAAATTAAAGGCTTTCTCTAAACTTTCTGAATCAATCAGCACTGATAAGGTATTGCCCATGGTGTTGACGCGGTGACCAATCCCCAAGTCATCTTGAATTATGTCCAAAATGCGTCCCTGAAAGTCACACCAAAAAGACATTGATAAAGTATTTTTATTCACAATTTCACTCTCCACAATTGTTAATTTATCAATTGGTTGGCTATCTCAATTGCTTGTTGAGCGTTAGGAGCATAACCGTCTGCTCCCACCTGTTGCCATAAACTGGGGTCCAGATTAAAACAATATCCTCCCACGATTATTTTGAGGTGATTCAATTCTGGAACATGACGTACAAATTTTATTAAGTCTGCGGTTGCTTGTAAATGGAAAGTCATAGTGGCTGAAACTGCAAGTACAGATGCCTCACGTTCCCTTAATTCTGTTAATATACTGGATGTTGGCATATTGGCTCCCAAATAAAAGGTATCCCAACCGGCCATTTCAAAAAAATCGGAGACCATGCGCATTCCGATCTCATGTAATTCTTCTCCTACACAAGTGGCTACCAATACTCGTCCACATTTTTCAGTGGTGAAAATATAACTGTACAATTGAGACATGATCAGTTGTGTTGCTGCCGTACAGTAATGTTCCTGAGCCACGCTAATTTGATTCATTTGCCATAAACGTCCAATCTCATACTGAGAGCGTTGAAACACATCCAAATAAATATCCTTAACTGCGATTCCTTCTCGCACGGATTTTAAAATCAACTGACTTGCCATCTGTCGCTGACCTTGTAACAAATGATGTAGATAACGATTGGCCAACTGGGAATGAGGATGTTCAGGTTTAATAAAAGTGGGGAGTTGGGAAGATAGTTCCGACAATTCTTTTAAACCTGCCTTAACATATTCCTCCAAATCTGATGATTCAGGAATTTCTTGGGTCAGTACCTCATGAAGTAGATGTAAATTATCAGCCAAATCACTGATGGGGATACCCAATCCAGTTAATAACACCTTCGCCCAAGCAATATAATGTGCAAATAAGCCAGGGCGCCCTACTCCTAATGATTCAGCCAAGTAGGTGAGATGATAGTTTGCATCTTTTAAGCATCGTTCCTGTCCCTTTTTTCCATAACGCTCTTGTAAGCTGGGATTTCTAACATAATGTTCAGCAACTATTTTTTGGGCCAACTCTTCTTGATTTTGTAAAATCATCTGCTGCAATTGTTTTGAGGATAACATAATCAAATTCCCTAAGAACAAAGGTAATCAAAAATTTGAATTTCGGCAGAACGAGGTATCAGTTTCAATCCGGCTGGGATCCGAGCATGCGCTTGTTTATAAGCTGGACTGGAATGCCAAGTTTGATAATCTTCCTGAGTTTGCCAATAAGTGAAAAGCCAAATTTCATTGGGGTGTTGCTGAGGAATCAATACTTCCATTCGGATAAATCCAGACACTTGGTCAACGAGGTGCGGACGATGTTGAAATGCTTGTTTAACGTGCTCAGTTATAGCTTGATCCGCAATGGCAAATCGGCTGAGGACTATAATCATTAAGGTTTTCCTTTAATCTAATGGAGAGACGCGATTAACCCAATGTAGAGACGCGATTAATCGCGTCTCTACTTAGGTATTTTTGGTCAATCTGATTAAGACGCTTTCGCACTTGTTTCTGCCAGACGCGATTAATCTAACATATACGTTGGAGTAGAGGCTTTAGCCGGTCAGCCGTAAGCATCACCCCACACACACAAATTGCAAGAGCCTACTGCTGGCCGGCTAAAGCCTCCACTCCAGGAGATGCGATTAATCTAACATAGAGACGCGATTAACCCAAGGTAGAGACGCGATTAATCGCGTCTCTACCTTAGATATTTTTGGTCAATTTGGTTAAGACGCAATCGCACTTGCTTCTGCCATCTAACCAAGTGTAAACGCCGTGATAAAAAATCCGCCAAACAGAGGCGGAAGGTATAACGTCGTATTCTAAACTGCAGTTTAAACCAACGATTTTGCAACCGACATTTCCAGTGTAACCAAAGAGTTATTGTCAGGGGAGGCAATCCACTGAGTTCATATCCTCTTTCCTCGAGTAATGAGGCTATTTTTGTTTCTGCCAATTGTATTTGGTAAGAGGGTATTTTGTTACGCCACTGTTGACCAATACTGGAATTGGGCAGTTGATAGGTGGTGCGTTGTGCATAGTTATACATGGCAGGGTTAAATGGCAGCCCTATAAATTGACATAAGTCATTCAAGACCTTATCCGAATTTTCAATCAATTGCTCATAATAAATAGTGATTTGCCTCTCCGGTGCCACCTTTGCACTCAATTGCTGCCAAAGTTGTTCAGCTTCTATCCAAGCGTCCACTCCGGTATAGAGATTGCCCGCCCAGCCCATGACAATATTTGACTGAGCGACATCCCGACCATCTCGTACCAAATGGATGAAATAGGCGCTTGGCCAGAGTCGCAAGAGTTGGTCAAATCGACGATGTACGGTTGCGCCTACTCGGAGTTTTTGGCTGCGCTGCTGTTTTTGTTCTAGAAAACTGTTTACTAATTGGGGATAGTCGAGATTTGGATCGATGGTGAAGTTTGTGCTGAGAAAAATTCGATCGTAAGCGAGGTATTCATGGTAATCAGCAAGTTTGGGATAATTGCCTTGGGCATCTATTGGATCCACCGCAAATTCAAATTCATACTGGAATGCAAGTTGTGGATGATGGTCAAGCATAAGCCGTAATAAAGTGGTTCCTGAGCGTTCTGCGCCCACTAAAAATATAGGGTGTTCTATCATTTAAGGTTACGGTGACGGATTTAAGGGTATTGTTGAGTATTGGGGAAAATGATTATTAGGTGTCGTTGTGCGTCTAGGAATGGGATTTGTAATGGCACCACTTCTATTGAGGTTTGAACGGGCAATTGTTCCAACTCTGCTTGGGGGTAGGTGCCTTTCATGGCCAACAGGCGGCCGCCGGGATTGCAATGGACGCGACAGTTTTCGTAAAAGTGGGATAGAGAGGAGTAGGCTCGACAAATGATCGTGTTGAATTTATCGTTGGGTGAATAGAGCTCAAGGCGCTGCCGCACGACTTTGACGTTTTTTAAGTGGAGATTGGTGATGACTTGAGTTACAAACCGCAGTTTTTTCGCTTGACTGTCTAAAAGTACGAACTCCCATTCAGGTTTCGAAATCGCCAACACTATTCCGGGTAAACCCGCTCCTGTACCTACATCAAGAATACGTTGACCCTGTAAATAGGGCAATACAGCCACGCAATCAAGCAGATGTTTTATCTGTATTTCTAGGGGATCGTGTAAAGCGGTAAGGTTGTAGGTTTGATTCCAACATTGTAATATTTCTGAATATTGCAACATTTGAGACTGAACTGGTTCGGACAGTTCGATTCGTAATTGAACGAGACCTTGTTGTAGAAGTGTCATTGGGAGTTGAATCCCTTTTGGCAAATAGAAGTTATTTCAATTCAACAGACCACCCTCCTCAAATTGGCTTGCTTTCCAGTCTCCTAATCCTCCATTAAGGGGAATTAGGAGTCAGGATCTGGTTTTTTTGTTACTTAATAAGGAGGGGGGTAAAATTATTTACTCTTAGTTTCAAGGCGCAGATTGACTGCGATTTTGTTGGCAGAGAAAAAGTCCCCGGAATAGAGGTTGGCTTGTTCTAAAACGGGGATATTTTCTTTACGACCAATACGATAAACAGTAACTTTTTTGGGTAAAGCACTGGGTCCACCGACATTTTCTTCCAGAGCATACTTTAATAGGCTTTGCTCTTGAGCCTCTTCCAACAATCGTCTGGACACGAAGGGATGCACTCCATGAGATTTCGCCATGGTTTCTAACCACAGGCCTGCCGACACGGCTTTATCCTTCTTTGATGATGGTCAAGCATAAGCCGTAATAAAGTGGTTCCTGAGCGTTCTGCGCCCACTAAAAATATAGGGTGTTCTATCATTTAAGGTTACGGTGACGGATTTAAGGGTATTGTTGAGTATTGGGGAAAATGATTATTAGGTGTCGTTGTGCGTCTAGGAATGGGATTTGTAATGGCACCACTTCTATTGAGGTTTGAACGGGCAATTGTTCCAACTCTGCTTGGGGGTAGGTGCCTTTCATGGCCAACAGGCGGCCGCCGGGATTGCAATGGACGCGACAGTTTTCGTAAAAGTGGGATAGAGAGGAGTAGGCTCGACAAATGATCGTGTTGAATTTATCGTTGGGTGAATAGAGCTCAAGGCGCTGCCGCACGACTTTGACGTTTTTTAAGTGGAGATTGGTGATGACTTGAGTTACAAACCGCAGTTTTTTCGCTTGACTGTCTAAAAGTACGAACTCCCATTCAGGTTTCGAAATCGCCAACACTATTCCGGGTAAACCCGCTCCTGTACCTACATCAAGAATACGTTGACCCTGTAAATAGGGCAATACAGCCACGCAATCAAGCAGATGTTTTATCTGTATTTCTAGGGGATCGTGTAAAGCGGTAAGGTTGTAGGTTTGATTCCAACATTGTAATATTTCTGAATATTGCAACATTTGAGACTGAACTGGTTCGGACAGTTCGATTCGTAATTGAACGAGACCTTGTTGTAGAAGTGTCATTGGGAGTTGAATCCCTTTTGGCAAATAGAAGTTATTTCAATTCAACAGACCACCCTCCTCAAATTGGCTTGCTTTCCAGTCTCCTAATCCTCCATTAAGGGGAATTAGGAGTCAGGATCTGGTTTTTTTGTTACTTAATAAGGAGGGGGGTAAAATTATTTACTCTTAGTTTCAAGGCGCAGATTGACTGCGATTTTGTTGGCAGAGAAAAAGTCCCCGGAATAGAGGTTGGCTTGTTCTAAAACGGGGATATTTTCTTTACGACCAATACGATAAACAGTGACTTTTTTGGGTAAAGCACTGGGTCCACCGACATTTTCTTCCAGAGCATACTTTAATAGGCTTTGCTCTTGAGCCTCTTCCAACAATCGTCTGGACAC
>BeggDRAFT_10001_pt1 | contig 14982 bp, 10 predicted proteins | sample TarBiozoneFS08_3_FD_50710 | JGI IMG/M metagenome (IMG submission 50710) | reverse complement strand
CCATGCCGTTGGGATGATCCTAATAGCTGGAATCCAACAGGAGTACCAGGTGTCGGTGCCAATGTGTATATTCCCAAAGGGGTATCTTGTGTAATACCACTCGCTACTGCCGCTGCCGATACTGATGCAATTAGACTAAACCATCTTTGCAATGAGGGTACTTTGACGACTCCCGCGGTCTCTGCACCTGATCGTCAACAATATTGGTTGGCTCTTAATACAGGAACGTTTCATAACATGGGAACCGTCGAATCCAGTAACGGTGCTGGTGGTGGACCTGGAGTAGGTATTGCTATTGTTGCAGGACGGAATTTCCAAAATGATGGAACTATTCTGTCTGGGAATGGCGGTGCTGCTGGAGATGGTGGGCCAATACGAATCGACCCTAGTAACCTTTCCAATACTGGTACGATCCGATTGGGTAATGGCGGTCCGTGCGATGCCCACATGGGATGGTGTTCTAAATCTGGAAATGGTGGCACATTGAGTATCAATGCTACAGGTACCGTCAACAATGCAGGTAAGGTGATAGGTGGTAGTGGTGGTTCTGCCGGGAGTGTTGGTCGAGGAAGTGATAGCCATATGACTATCAATGGCTGCTCAAACCATGAAAAGAACATCCCAGCCGCTCAACAGTGCGTCGTAAGAACATATGGTGCTGTACTAGGCGCAATGGGTTATTATTACGAAGACCCTATCCAGCTTAAACTGGATGCCAATACTAATATCCAAAGCGGCGACATTTTCTTCGTCAGCGACGACAACGGCAAAATCGAAGTCGGTAACCTTGCCGAAGGAGCTATTACTGCCGAAAGAAGCCTCACCTGGGCGATTGGCAAAGGTGGCATTATTGACTTTAGCCAAGTTAGTGACAAAGCCTTCAAAGCCGGTCAAGAAATGATTATCTATACTGATAACCTCATCTTACCCGCTGGCAAGACTTTGGCACAACTGGTTGACGCACCAAAGGTCACCGTTCTACCCGCTAAACTGTTGATGAATGCAAGTTGGTTCACCACTGAAGAGACGATGATAGGTTCCCCTGGTGAACAATTGCTATTACCCTTGACTTTAAACAATCTGGGGCCAGCCAAGGACACTTACACGCTGACCGTTACCAATCCACAAGGTTGGTCAATGTGCAATTTGCCTAAGACCGTCACAGTTAATAGCCAACGTAATGTCAAGTTGGAATGCAACGTCACCTTACCCGCTACCCGTGGTGCCGAGAATACTGTCATCATTACGGCAGCTTCTCAAACGGACCCTGCGCTGCAAGTGACTACGACTTTGCATCTGCAAGTGGCAGTGGAACAATATGACCTTTATGGTAAAGTCGTGGATAACAACGGCCAGCCCGTTACAGGTGCGACGGTACAAGTGGGCGAACAAACCACGACTACCGAGGCCCAAGGTCAATGGATGGTTATGGACTTACCCGTAGGTGAATACAACGTCACGACCTCGAAAGAAGGTTATGTCTTCTCTTCTCAAACGGTCATGGTCAATAGTCAAACGACGTTGATGACGATTAGTGGTAATTTACAATCATCTAGCGCAGTGGACAATGACCCCACTATCACCCCAAACAAAGGCCCTTACAGCGCCTCTGGCATTATCAAAGACAAATTAGGTCCCGTGGCTGGAGTCACCGTACAAATCGCAGATCAAACAGCGACTACCGATGCGTCTGGGTATTGGGAAATTACGGGCCTCACCGCTGGTAATTACATCGCTGAAGCGACTAAAGACGGCTATCTCTCGTTTATTCAACAATTTGACGTGAGTGAAGCCATGCCAACCGCTAAGGTACCCTTGAAACTGGCCTCGTTACTCAAGTTGCAAGTCTCCATTCAACCCAAAGTGGCCAAGCCGGGGGATGATGTGACCTATCTCCTCAGCGTCACCAATAATGGCGATCATGCAGCAACGGGTTTGATCCTCCAAGACTTGATACCCGAGGGCACGAGTTTGGTCTCTTTGACAGGTGAGAATTGCGATTCGGCTACGGTCACTTGCAGCGTCTCTGAATTGGCTATGGGTCAAACCATGAAGGTCAAATTGGTGGTGAATGCGCCTGAAGTGGGAATTTTGGAAAATACAGCGACGGTTACTGCCAATGACTATCCAAGCGAAGTCAATGTAAGCACCAAAGAAATTGTTCCCCCACTGTCAGTTTTGACCACTTGTACGCCCAATCCAGTCCCCATGTTGGAAAGTTTGCACTGCAGCGCTACAGTCAGTTTGAGCGCCACGGCCAGTGAAACGGCCACCGGAGTTAAAGTGATCACCACTTTACCCACCGGCGTGACTCTACAAGCAGCCACCCCCTCCGTTGGGACTTGCGATACTTCCAATCTGCCGACGGTCACTTGCCAATTGAATGACCTCAGCAATGGTCATCAAGCGACTGTTGAGATGGACTTGACATTGGTTGATGCGGGTCTATTAGTCTTAACGCAAGAGACCTCCGTATCTGCCAATAACTATGGCACCCATTCGGCTAAGACTCGTACCAATATCTTTGTGCCTGCTGAAATTCAAGTGGATTTGGCCTTGGTCATTGACATTACCGGCAGTATGCAAGGAGAAATTGACAGTGCCAAAGCAGCTTTGAAGAAATTCATGGCCACTGTAGACCCCAACGCCTCTCCGCTGATGGTTTTAATTGCCTTCAAAGACGAGGTGACTGTCAAAGCCTTTACTGAAGATATGAATGTGTTGCTGAAAGCGGTTGATTCTCTCAAGGCTGAAGGGGGCGGGACTTGCCCTGAAGCGTCAGTGGAAGCAGTTGGCAAAGCAGCATTGCATGTCAAATCCGGTGGACAAATTTGGTTCTCTACAGACGCCTCTCCTTATCCTGATGCCGATGTGCAAAGTGTTCTCGACCTGCTGCAAAGCAAGAATATTCGCCTCCACGCCACTGTAACTGGGGATTGTGCCAATAGTGACAGTGAGAATGGATTTGCTCAAGCAGTGAATCAATAGTCCCATCTACCCCCTCTCTAGGGAAAGGAAGCCCTGTTTTCTTCCTCCCTTAGAGGGATAAGGAGGGTCCTTTACTCTTCCCAAGAATACAAGAGAACAGGACCCTCCTTTTTTATTGTCTGAAATTGCGTAGGATGCGCGAGCATTTTTTGTGAAGCGCATCAGGGGCAAGAAACAATTCCTAATGTTCCCGAGTGGCAAAGAAACGAATTTCTGGCCAACGTTCCTCAGTTAAGGCTAAATTAACTTTGGTGGGAGCAATGTAAGTCAAATTCTCAGCACCGTCCAAAGCAAGGTAATTGAAGGCTTTGCGTTTAAATTCTTCCAGTTTTTTATTGTCTTCACATTCCACCCAACGAGCGGTAACGACTTGTACAGGTTCAAAGCGGCAATCGACGCCATATTCATTTTTCAAACGCCAACTGACCACATCAAATTGTAAAATTCCCACCGCGCCTAAAATCAGATCGTTGTTGCTGAGGGGCCGAAAGACTTGGGTGGCCCCTTCCTCGCTGAGTTGAACCAGTCCCTTTAATAAGGCTTTCATGCGCAAGGGATCTTGTAGGTGAGCGCGTCGGAAAATTTCTGGGGCAAAGTGGGGAATGCCAGTGAATTTTAAGGATTCTCCTTGAGTAAAGGTGTCGCCAATTTGAATGGTGCCATGGTTGTGGAGACCAATGATATCTCCCGGCCAGGCTTCTTCTATTTGTTCTCGTTCTCCAGCCATGAAGGTAAGGGCGTTGGGAATTTGGACTTCTCGATTTAGCCGCACGTGATAGACTTTCATGCCTTTGGTGTATTGTCCGGAGCAAATTCGTAAAAAGGCTACCCGGTCCCGGTGTGCAGGGTCCATATTGGCTTGAATTTTAAAGACAAATCCAGAAAATTTGTCTTCTTTGGGGATTACTTGTCGAGTAAGAGTGGTGCGAGGTTGAGGGGGAGGCGCAAAGGCTACGAAACTGTTTAACAGGGCTTGAATGCCAAAATTGTTGAGGGCAGAGCCAAAAAATACTGGGGTAAGTTGACCGGTTAGAAATTTTTCCAGGTCAAATTTGGTGCTGGCACCGGCGACCAGTTCAATGTGTTCCTCCAATTCTAAAATGGTTTGTGATCCTAAACGAGCAATGAGGTCGGGATCATCGAGTTGAGAATAGGTTTGTCCTTCACTGGCAATGTGGTTTTTAGAGGGTTCAAATAGGGTGACGGTCTGTTCTAAAAAGTGATAGATGCCGCGGAATTGTTTGCCCATGCCAATTGGCCAGGTGAGGGGAGCGCATTGGATGTTGAGAACTTGTTCAATTTCGTCCAAGAGGGTGAGGGGTTCTCGACCTTCTCGGTCCAGTTTGTTGATGAAGGTGAGAATAGGAGTACTGCGTAGACGACAGACTTCCATGAGTTTGATGGTGCGTTCTTCAACTCCTTTAGCGGAATCAATGACCATGAGGGCTGAGTCTACGGCAGTTAATGTGCGGTAGGTGTCTTCGGAAAAGTCTTCGTGACCTGGAGTATCCAACAAGTTGATGATGGCACCTTTGTAGGGAAATTGCATGACAGAGGAAGTGACGGAAATACCTCGTTGTTTTTCTAATTCCATCCAATCAGAAGTGGCATGGCGGGCGGCTTTGCGTCCTTTAACAGTACCCGCCAATTGGATGGCACCTCCAAATAGGAGTAATTTCTCAGTAACGGTTGTTTTCCCTGCGTCTGGATGGGAAATAATGGCATAGGTGCGACGTTTATCAGTTTCAGTGGTTAAGATGGTCATGATGAATAAGGGGTAGAATGTGGAATTCGTCGACGGATAAAATTTCTGTGGGTATTGCCCATTTTTTGCTCAAAATGAAGGATAAAGCCATGATTTGCTGAGCTTGGCTATTTGATTATGGCGGAATTGGGTTTAAAATGCCACGGGGATTTTGGTTTATCCCTTAACCTTAGTGATTTTGCCAGGATGTTTATTATTGTCTGTGGAGGAAATTAGTCATGTTACCCAGTTTGAAAGTGGCTTTGGTTACTGGTGGTAATCGTGGTATCGGTTTAGAAATTGGTAGACAGTTGGCGCATTTAGAGAATATGACAGTGATTTTGGGATGTCGTGATCCGGAAAAAGGAGAGCAAGCCCGAAGTCAATTGGGATTGCCCAATGCAGTCGTGCAACAGTTGGATGTGTCAGATGAGTCAAGTAGAATGTCCGCTTATCAAAATATTCATTCCCAGTATGGACGATTGGATATTTTGGTGAATAATGCAGGTATTTTTCCCGATCGCATGGGAAGCGCTTTGGACAGCAATGTAGAACTGTTGCGAGCAGCAATGGAAACCAATTTGTATGGTCCCTTTCGGCTTTGTCAACTGTTTATCCCTATGATGAAACAACATAATTATGGGCGCATCGTAAATTTATCCAGCGGAATGGGTCAATTGACTGATATGAATGGAGGCTCTCCAGCTTATCGGACGTCAAAAACGGCTTTGAATGCGTTGACTCGACTGTTGGCCGATGAATTGCGGGGAACGCAAGTTTTGATCAATTCGATGTGTCCCGGCTGGGTGCGTACTGAAATGGGAGGACCTGAAGCAACTCGAGATGTAATTGAAGGAGCCGATACTGCAGTTTGGTTGGCGACTTTGCCAGCCAATGGGCCGTCTGGGGAGTTTTTTAGAGATCGACGGGTAATTCCCTGGTAAAGGATTGATTATGACTTCACCTCCTCCTGAACATTTGAAAAATAAAGTGGCTAGCATTTTAGAGGTGTTAGAATGGATGGGATTATTGATCATCACTGTGGCTACTTTGGTGGCTATTGGGCAAGAAGTGCAATTGATGTTTTCGCAAGGTAAAGTATTGTTGCAGGATATCTTATTGTTATTCATTTTCCTAGAAATTTTAACCATGGTCGGTCTCTATTTTTCAAGCGGAAAATTGCCATTGCGTTACCCAATTTATATTGCCATGGTGGCCATTGCTCGTTATATCACCATTGGCATGAAAGAAATCGACAGTTGGGCACTGGTGGCCTTATCGTTGTCAGTTTTAGTCTTAGCCTTGGCAGTATTGATCATTCGATATGGTCATCACCATTTGCCTTATTCAGAGTAAGGAGTCCCTAATTTGAGTTTAGACTGAAATATCAGACCTCTTGCAAAAGTATGCGATCATGAAAAAATGAGAATTGCCCCTCAGCTAAGATAGTTGGAGTGGAGGCTTTAGCCGGCCAGCGGTAGGCATCACCCTACAAACACAAATTGCAATGTCCTAACGCCGGCCGGCTAAAGCCTCCAGTCCAAGATACCGGCTAAAGCCTCCAGTCCAAGATACCGGCTAAAGCCTCCAGTCCGAGATACCGGCTAAAGCCTCCAGTCCAAGATACCGGCTAAAGCCTCCACTCCAAAATACCGGCTAAAGCCTCCAGTCCAAGGTACCGGCTAAAGCCTCCACTCCAAAATACCGGCTAAAGCCTCCAGTCCAAGATACCGGCTAAAGCCTCCACTCCAAGGTACCGGCTAAAGCCTCCACTCCAACAGGGATTTCCCTTTTATTTTTTTATATCGCATCATTTACTTTTGCAGGAGGTTTATTCTAAAACTGAAAACCGGTTAAGTTTTGAAAACTTAACCGGTCTGCTCTATTCTCTTCATAGAAACCCTCGAAAATTGCTACCAGGAAAATCAACACCTATCCGGAAAAATAATAGGAACGAAGAAATTCATCTAAACTGTCAAGTTCGTAGTTGAGAACAAATTGTCGAATTTTATCCAAAAATGGCCAAAAAGGTTGTTCCATCCGTTGCTCCAAGTAGAGTAATTCTTCCAAAACGCCGTTAACATCTCCTATCATCGCCAACTCACATAAATTTCTCACTTCCTGCCGAGGTAAAGGTAACAAAGGTTTTGGGAAACTTTTTGGCAATTCCTCTTCATAATTCCAAGTAATATCCAAATATTGACTGATACAAATCAGTAAATTTTCAAAAGAAATCGGCTTAGGGAGAAAAGCATTGCATCCTATGGTCAAACTGTACTGTTGTTGTTCAGCAAAAACAGTGGCTGAAGTGGCGATAATAGGAAGTTTTCGCCATGGATCTGGCATTTTTCGTATTTGATGAATTAATTTAAAATCATCCATCACTGGCATGATCAAATCGATGATGATCAAATCTGGAGAGTTGAGAGTTATTTTGGCTAAGCCTTGTTGACCATTCTTTGCCTGTTCAACCTGAAATCCCAAGGGTGTTAAAAAATCAACCAATAGACGGCAATCTTCCAACTGGTTGTCGATAATCATTATTTTTTTAGGGGGACCGATCAGATTCTTGATGGTTTTTTTAACCGCAATTTCCCCGGTTGTGGCCAGCAGCGTGTTAGGCGTCGGCAAATGGAGGCTAAAAGTGAATTGGCTGCCCTGATTTATCTCGCTGTGAACTGTCAATTGTCCTCCCATCAAAGTAACCAATTTTTGGGCAATCGAAAGTCCCAGACCAGTGCCTTGAGCCCGATAGTTCTCATGTCCAGATTGTTGAAAGGGTTGGAAAATTTTAGTTATTTCGGCAGGATCTATTCCAATACCGGTGTCAGTGACTTGAAATAAAATTCTATCTTGATCTGGTTTTACCGTTAAAGTCACTTGTCCCCGTTCGGTGAATTTAATTGCATTTCCCAATAAATTCAATAGGATTTGTCTTAATTTCTTTTCATCGGCTATAATTTTTTTGGGCAATGTTGGGGAATATTTTGTATTGAAAATAATGGCTTTTTGAGAAGCTCGAGGTTCACAAAGTTCCGTGATACTGGTTAAAAAGCCCAAGAAGTTGAATTCCGTGGTTGAGAGTTCAATCTTGTTGGCTTCAATTTTAGATAAATCTAGGATCTCGTTGATTAAATTGAGTAAATATTCACCACTGTGATGAATGATCCGGAGTCCTTCTTGTTGTTTGGGAGTGAAATTCCTATCTAGTCGAAGTATTTGGGCATAGCCCAAAATACCATTGAGTGGAGTACGAAGTTCGTGACTCATATCTGCTAAAAAGGCACTTTTGGCTTGGTTGGCCAATTCTGCAACACGTTGAGCTTGCTCTGCAAGTTCTTTGGCCTGAATCAAGTCGTGTTCAGTTTGTTTTCTTTGAGTAATGTCATGAGCGGTGATAATAAATACCGGTTGGTGGGCAGTGACCAGGTGTTGAATAGTGATTTCAACGGGAATGAGATGATGAGTTTTGCTAATTAGGCTGGTTTCTAAGGTGATGGCCGATTGGAATCCTTTTTTTAAGAGGTAGGCTATTTTTTTGAGTTCTGAACGGGTCAGTAAGGGCGCTAGTTCCAAAGGGGTCATGTTGAGTAACTCGGATTCTGAATAGTGTAGTAATCGGACAGCTCCTTGATTAGCATAGATAAATTTCAGAGAATTGGTTGGAATCATTAGCACACAGCTTAAACTGATGTCCAAGGCCAATTTAAATGGGATCAGTTCGGCTATTTGAGCTTGTAGTTCAAGTCGTGGACAGGCGGGAATGTTGGAGGTGAGATGATCGGGGGAGTCGGCAGTTGTGATCATCCCTTTTTTGGGATTGCAAGAGAATTGGTGAGAGCGAGTGCATGTCAAGGTTTGCAGTCTGAGACAAGCAGCGTGGGAATTTGCCTTATGAGTTGAAGTCAAGTGGGTCATGTCCTTCTCCTAATTTGTAGTATCAACTGAGGCCAATGAGTAACTACTTTGGCCAGTATAAGTTAAGAGATTTTGCCGAATTTGTCTATCACTCTAATCGGTAAATTTTTATGCAAAAGGATTAGTCCCTTTGTTCATTAAAGGGTTTATGCAGGTCAGTAATCGGTAGATGATCACATCATTGGGAAGATAAAGGTGGTTTTCTTATTTTGTAAAGTGTGGGAACAAAATTTGGCAAGGGGGTAAAATTCTTGGCTCAAGGGGGTGTTAAAAGGGTTTACATGTGGGTTAAAATGAGTTACACTAACGGATAGATTTTATGACATATGTAGGATGGTCTGGAAGTTTGTCGATGTTTCCCTTGTTGCGAGCTAAAACTCGTATTTTACTGAGAAGAATAGCGATTTGAATTTGAAATGTTTAACGGCAGAAATTAGCCATTTGTCCCCGGAAGGTCGTGGAGTTGCTCATGTAGAGGGTAAAGCGACGTTTGTCAGTGGTGCTTTGCCTGGAGAGACTGTATCCTTTCATCGTGCAGCTCGGCACCGCCATTTTGATGAAGGGTGGGTGGTTGAGGTGTTAACTCCTTCCCCTCAACGTTTGATGCCTAAATGTGCTGCTTTTGGGCGATGTGGGGGGTGTTGTTTGCAAATGTTGTCAGGCTCAGATCAGAGGGCGTTTAAAGAGGCAATGGTGTTGGAACAGTTGTCTCGTATAGGTGGAGTTCAGCCTGAACGGGTATATCCTCCTTTATTGGGAGATTCTTGGGGGTATCGACATAAGGCGCGGCTGGGAGTGCGTTATGTGGCTAAAAAACAGGGTGTTTTAGTCGGATTTCGGGAACAGCGCAGTCATTGGGTGACTGAAATAGAACGTTGTGAGATTTTAGAGCCTAGGATTGGGGAACGAGTTTCTGTACTACGGGAAATATTGGGACAGTTGAGTGTAGCAGGACGGTTGGCTCAGTTGGAGGTTGCAGTGGATGATCAGGTTGCTTCACTTACATTGAGACATTTGGCAGAGTTATCCGCTGCGGATCGAGACCGGCTCAGTCAGTTCGCACAGGAGTACGGGCTGTACTGGTATTTGCAAAGTGCAGGTCCACAGAGTGTAGTTCCTTTGTGGCCAGTTGATTTGCCTGTGGCCGGTTTGAGTTATGCCTTGCCTAACGAAGGAGTTAGTTTTCAATTTGCCCCCTTTGATTTTACTCAGGTCAATTTTGCGGTGAATCGGCAAATGGTGGCACAGGCGATGACTTGGTTGGCGCCCCAGGCTGGAGAATCAGTGTTGGATTTGTTTTGTGGAGTGGGTAATTTTTCTTTACCCTTGGCTAATTATGCGGAACGGGTGGTGGGAATCGAGGGAGATAGTCAACTGGTGGCCAGAGCCAAGGCCAATGCCCAACGGCAGGGTTTTGATCAGGTGGAATTTGTTGTGAAGGATTTGGCCAAACTCAACTGGGTTGAGGGCCGCTGGGTGGATAAGGAGCTTGGGGAAGATTGTTATCAGAAGGTATTGTTGGATCCTCCCAGAAGTGGGGCTTGGGAGATTTTGCAGCATTTGCCTTTGCAAAAGACGGAAAAGGTGTTGTATGTGTCTTGCAATCCGGCTACATTGGCTCGAGATGCTGGGGAATTGGTGCGACAGAAGGGGTATCGATTGGCTCAGGTGGGAATTATGGATATGTTCCCACATACTGCTCATGTGGAAGTGATGGCTTTATTTGAACGTAGATAAGGTAGGAGCAGAGTGGCAAAGTCCGCCCCTACCGATATGACTTAAACTCGCTCAATTTCTTCGGCAACGACCACATAACGTCGGTCATCTTGCACAGTACAAGGATAGCAACTGACCAAGGTTAAGCGACGATTTAAACTGGGTTCCAGTAAAAAAGTACTGGTTTTATCCACAATGTAGATGGCAGAAACTTGATAACGCCAGCGCCCACTGCGTAGGGATTCTAAAATTAGAACGTCTCCGGGTCGCAAAGCCTTCAAAAACCCAAAATAAGTTTCTGAATGAACGCCCAACACGCTATTACCAATCTCACCGGGCAATACACTGCTGTCCAAGTGAGCTAAAGCAAAAGCAGATAAGGTTTGATCTGCCCGAGATAAAATGATTTGTTCTACTTCGAGACGAGGTATAGTCAGCCGGGCCAATGGCCAAGTTTCGGCCCAGGGCCAAGGTTTGACTTGATGACCGCTGGCTTGAGTTCGTACCCAAGCAGTGCGTAACAAACTTTCAGCCAACCAAGTTTGAGCGTAAATGCCATGACCTTGGCTAACCTGCCAAGCGGTAAAGCTGATGGCAAGGCCCAAAGCAGCCCCACTCATTCTCAAAGTTGTCTTCATGGTAGTGTGACCATTCCACATTGAGAGTGATCAACTGGCTGAAGATAACAGTAATACAATACCGACCAATACTACAGACACCCCGGCTGCTGATAGCATGCTCACTCCCAATAAGTTAAGGAAACTCATCAAAAATGAGGGGTGGGTATCGGATTTCACTGTGTTCATATTTTCTCCTAAAAAGACAACCTAAAATGCTAACTGTTAAATTTGCTGCATAAGCCATCCAGCAAAAACCCTGCCATTTGTCATTCTCTTACCAATTTGATTTGATAGAAAATGAAAATCGCGTTTTTAAAGATGGATTTATTATTATTTTCTTAGAGGTGCTGCTAAAGAACAGGCATTTTTCTTCCCTCTTCTTAAATGTGAGATGTAGGCTAAAAACTTCACTTCTAAGGAAGAATTGAAAAATATTAACTATTTGGGGTCGAATTCATTCACCCTTTCCTACCCTTTCTCGTAAAGATAAAGAAGAAAAATAATCTTTCCTGTAAAAAGATAGGGAGCCGACTTTCTTTACCCTTTTAAGAGGGTATATCTCCTTTTTCAGTCAGCAGTCCAGAAAATGCTTCCCTCCTTTTAAGGGAGGGGTAGGAAGAGTAAAATTAGGCTTCTCCAAAGTGCAATTTATGATAACAGGCTGATATGACAAAGCCAAGGCGGAATTCGGGCAAAAAAATGGATTTATGCTCAACAATAAGTCACAAAAGCATATTGAATATCCAACTATTGGGGATACGTTTTTTGGAGAAATGTAATTCCTTCATGACCGATCAGCCAGACGAAGTGGGTCACTTCTGTTTATTAGACCTCTTGCAAAAGAATGCGATCATAAAAAGATGAGAGTTGCCCCTCAATTAAGATACGTTCGAGTGGAAGCTTTAGCCGGCCAGCGGTCGGTCATTGCCATTTGTGTATGTGGGAGGATGCCTACGGCTGACCAGCTAAAGCCTCCATTCCAACGTACCTTCTAGAACCTCCATTCCGGTAAAGCCTCCACTCCAACGAGGATTTCCCCTTTATTTTTTCGTATCGCATCACTTGCTTTTGCAAGAAGTCTATTGCTCGATATTTTGCTGTATCCGATTTTTAGGGATATCATCGCTCAAAGGAATTGTCTCTCTTTTTAGGATACTGTATTTTAGGGACTGTCATCAATCAAACGTAAACTTTTAAATTTGGGACTACCAGTCCTCAAAGGACTGGCGGTTTTGAAAGTGCCACCAATTGATGACACGCTTTAGGGATAAAGTTTTTTTAAGGACTGTTATTTCTCCCCTGTTTAAGCTAAAGAGGATTTATGGGAAGACGTGTGGCCATTATAGAGGATGAGCCCGCTATTCGGGAAAATTACGCTGCAGTATTGCGAAGACAAGGTTATGAAGTCTTCACTTATTCTAACCGTAGAGAGGCTATGGAAGCATTTCTGCATCGCCTTCCGGAACTGGTACTGCTGGATATTGGCTTAGAGGAAGAAGTAGAAGGGGGATTTGAATTATGTCAGGAATTGCGTAGAATTTCTCATTATCTACCGATTATCTTTCTAACTGCCCGGGACAGTGAATTTGACACCGTTTCCGGGTTACGATTAGGAGCGGATGACTACTTAACCAAAGACATCAGCATGCCCCATCTGCTAGCCCGCATCGCCGCCCTATTCAGGCGCATCGATGCTTTACGTACTCCTCCTTCCAAGGAAAATGTGATGACTCGAGGCTCCCTATTGGTAGACAGTCACCGCCTATTAACCACTTGGAAAGGGATACAAATTGATCTCACTTTAACTGAATTCTGGATCGTCTATGCCCTAGCTCAACATCCTGGTCATGTCAAAAAACGGGAAAAATTGATGCAAGAAGCCAATATTTTGGTAGATGACAGCACGATTACTTCTCACATTAAGCGCATCCGTAAAAAATTTACTCAATCTGACCCTCAATTTACGGCCATTGAAACGGTTTACGGAATGGGTTATCGTTGGAATATTGACGGTTAATATCGCTGATCCCTCCTTTGTAAACCTTGTATAAAGCGAAATGTTGCCCACCAAATTCAATAGACCTCTTGCAAAAGTATGCGATCATGAAAAAATGAGAGTTGCCCCTCGGTTAAGATACGTTGGAGTGGAGGCTTTAGCCGGCCAGCGGTAGTCCCTTGCAATTTGTGTATGTGGGGTGATGCCTACGGCTGACTGGTTAAAGCCTCTATTTAAACGTATCTTAACCGAGGGGCAACTCTCATTTTTTCATGATCGCATACTTATTGTGAGAGGTCTAATTAAGGATTAGCACATTCCTTTCCATCGGCTAATTTTCCAAGTTCCTTACCGCCAAAGGTTCCGCCTACGCCACCACCTACAGCACCCACTCCTACACCTAAAGCAGTAGCGGTTAGTAATCCTGATCCGCATATTGGAATAACGGCTGCTAGACTTAAGCCACTGGTAAGAGGTGCCGCACCGAGAGCTAAACCGCATAAAATTCCCACGCCACCTGCTAAAGTGGCGCCAGTCAATCCTCCTACTACTGCTCCAGTGGTAACGCCCGCAATTCCTCCTACATAGGCACCAGTTTCAGTAGCGGCGCACTTGATATTTACTTTGGGTGCACTTGGTGATTGTGCAAAGCCAGGTAACGTTAAGAGCATTGATAAAGTAAAGACTGCCAAAATTAGTTTTTTCATATTTTTTACTCGTGAAAAGTTTTAGTGAGGTAGGAAAGAAATGAAATGGTGGATAACCAAAATACGTTGTCCACTCTGTATTAACTAATCACTGAACATCCAATAAACCGCTCCTCCAACTGCTGCTGCAGCAACTACCGGGGCGGCAACCATTGCGATTGCACCCGCTGCCATGCCGCCACCGATAGCACCTCCAATTGCAGCCAATCCTGTAGGTCCCGCACCCACGGCCATCAATGTTCCCACTGTTGCAGTAGTTCCAACTGCAGCACCCGCATAAGTGCCTGTTTGAGCTGCATCGCAAGCCTTTTGGTCTTGGCAATTGCTATACAATGTCTTATTCATCAAACTAGCCGCACCGAGTCCACCTGCACCTCCAACCAGTCCTGTACCAGCAACCACTCCACCACCAAGAGCGGCGCCTGCGGTCGCCATGGTGCTCATAATGCTTGGACCAGAGGCACCTGCCACAGCAGCACCTGTACTAACCACTGTGCTAATATCCATTACATCTTTAACAGCACTGGCTACTGTATTAACTGTGTCCGCAGCTTTTTTGACATTTTCGTTGTCAGAAACCATTTTAACAACATTGGCAACAGGTCCAATCAAACCCACAACATCAGTGGACTTATATGCGCTACTGTCTGCAAAAGCCGGATTAACCAGTCCCAAAGATGACACGATGGCAATGGAAATTAATAATTTTTTGCTCATAAAGAACTTTCCTCTCAGAAAATTTGACTGCATTCAGATTGAAACAACTCCAATCACAGGGCAAGGATTATGCCAATAATTCACTGTGGAATAAGGAAAAAATCCATTGCGTTTGTCGATTCAAAAATCATACTGTATTCCCAAATAAATTCCCCGACCCTGCCGGTCTGGGAAAGAATTGATCTTGCCACGGTTATATTCTGGTGTATAAACTTCTGCATCGAGAACGTTATAGACATACCCTTTCAATAAAACGGGATGTTGAGTCGCCAACCATGTCTGGAGATTCATGTTGATATTGAATGTCATCAGATTGAAAGCTTCTGGTTCAGGATTTACTACTTGTCGATTTGGGAATTTGGCAATGATATCATGGCTTGAACTAAAGAAACTGTTATATAATCCTACCGATAGGTCAGCGTTGAAATCGTAACTCACCCCTATTTTAGCCATCCAATTAGGCATCGCCGTGTAATTTTTTTGACCCGTGTCATCTTCATTGATTTGGTAACTCAAGGACGAGTTGATCAACCATTTCCGCTGATAAACCCATTTTGCTTGCAGTTCAGCCCCTTG
>BeggDRAFT_10017_pt1 | contig 16486 bp, 15 predicted proteins | sample TarBiozoneFS08_3_FD_50710 | JGI IMG/M metagenome (IMG submission 50710) | reverse complement strand
TGAAACTCAATTAAAATCACGATATAAATTTGTTTTCCACGTAATTTTACCTTGTAAATAACATCACTTTCTCGTTGTTCATATTCTTTAGAAATAAACGTTTTGTCTAACAATTCACACTGTTCAAAGTCCAATTCTTTAACCCACTCAAAGGGAACAAATGATTCTAGCAGTTGTCGAAAGAAGGTTTTGTTAGAGAATAGCTTTTTATATCCTCTGTCATATATTTGGGGGATTTTTCTGCTCATTCTCTCTCCTTACCTCTAAGTCTTTCCCTAACATTTTTAGCATAGATGTTCTACTGCATGGTTTATGGGGCTCTTTTCATATGGTTATGTGCGTTGTTTTTGAATGCCCGAAAATATTGCATTATAGTTTCTAAACAGTGCTTTATAATCGGTTTCCCGATAGTACTTCTTGACAAATCCTGTTGGGAATTCAGAGAGGACCGTCACTTCTTCCCAACCTCGAGATAGGGGATAGGCATAGTAGGGATAAGCTGGGGGCAAATTTTTAACTTGGAGAATAGTGATTGGTTTTCCTAATTGTTTGGCGGTGTAGACCCGGTGCATGCCGTCGCTGATGAGGTTAACGGTTTGCCCTTCTATCGTGGTCGATTCTTCAATGATTGGAGGGGTGAGTGGAATGGGGGAAGTTTGTCCTTCTAACCAAAACCACAGGCCACCTTCCAAGGAAAAAATGTCAAGATCGTGGTCCAAAAAAATTGTGTAAAGTCTTTCGATAATTTGACAATTTTCTGTGAGCACATAGCGTTGCGCTGGAGTTAAGGAATTAGGATCGACTTGGGAATGTAGACTGAGTTGGGCATTTCGATAAATGAAAGGATGTTGATGGCCCATAAGTTGAGTTTGTTGCAATCGGGTTAGCAATTCATCCGCGGGAATCAGTTGGTATCGCAGTAAATTCATAGTAGGATGGGGGTAAGCCTCAATGAGAATGAAATAGTTTTTTAGGTATGTAGGCGTTGTATGCGAGTCACCGCTTCCAAACGACGCAAATGACGTATTATAGCAGCAAGATGGGACCGATTGCGCACAGAGATACAGAAACGAATGGTACTGTGCAGTCCCTCTCTTTTTTGATTGGAAACGCTTTCAATATTGCTGTCCATTTTAGAAATGGCGGTGGCAACCAAGGCTAATACTCCGCGCTGGTCTTGAACTTCCACTTGAATATCAACTAAAAATTCGCCCTCAATGCCAGGTTCCCATTCTACTGACAGCCAACGTTCCCCGCGTCGATTGTATTCTTCGGCATTTTTACATTCGGCAGTGTGAATGATGATGCCTCGTCCCTTTTGTAAATAGCCAACAATTTCATCTCCAGGAATGGGTCGACAACAGTGAGAGAGGGTCACCAAAATGCCTTCGGTTCCTCTGATGGTGAGGGGTTTGGTTTTTCCATTGAGACCAATGTGACTGGAAGATTGGGCTTGAGTGGAGTGGTCAAACAGTCGGGCTACCAATACTGCCATGCGTTTACCCAGTCCAATTTCTGCGAGTAACGTGTTGAGATTGTGAACTTTATAGGTTTTAACAAGGTGATTGGTTTCTTCAGTGGTCAATTTATCTACTGACAATTTGTAGAGGGCCAATTCCTTGTCTAACATGCGTTTACCCAGTAATACCGCTTCTTCATATTCAAGATTGCGGAGAAAGTGGCGAATGCAGCTGCGAGCTCGGGCTGAGACTACAAAATCCAGCCAGCTGGGATTGGGACGAGCCCACACGGCCGTGATGACTTCTATGGTTTGTCCACTGCTCAAAGGCGTGGAGAGGGCTACGTAAAGGTTGTCAACTTTGGCGGCAATACATTGGTTACCGACATCGCTGTGAATGGTGTAGGCAAAGTCTAAAGCTGTGGCACCTTGAGGCAATTGAATAATTCTGCCTTGAGGAGTAAAAACGTAGACTTCTTCGGGAAATAGTTCGGTTTTGACATGGTTGAAAAAATCGAGGGAATCGAAGCTACTTTCTTGTAATTGCAATAGATCATGTAACCATTTATTGGTGGTTTGTTGGGGAAAAGTATTGTCATCTCGTTGCAAAAAGCCCTTGGCCATGATGCCAATTTCAGAGTATTCGTGCATGGCTGCAGTGCGAATTTGCACTTCGATCAGCATGCCATGGGGACTGAAGAGAACGGTGTGTAAAGATTGATAACCATTGGCTTTGGGAATGGCGATATAATCTCGGAATCGGTCACAGATGGGTTTGTAGAGATTGTGAAAAATGCCTAATGCCCGGTAACAGGTATCGACATTTTCTACAATGATACGGAAGGCACAATTGTCGGTGACTGCAGAAAAGGTTTTGCGTTTTTCCACTGAGCCGGGCAGTTTCTTTTCCCGCATTTTGGTATAGATGCCGTAATAATGCCTTTCTCGCCTCAACACTTGGGCTTTGAGGTGATATTTTTTCAGTTGTTCTTCTAGTTGAGTATGAATTTGTTGAAAAATTTCGGCGCGTTTACTATAGACTTTGTGAGTTCGATACAGTAAAATTTTATAGCGCAAGGGGTATAAGGTGGCAAAACTCAATTCTTCCAATTCAATACGAATAGTATTCATGCCCAATCGATTGGCAATGGGAGCATAAATTTCTAAAGTTTCCCGGGCAATGCGTTGTTTTGCTTCTCGTCTCATCGAGCCCAGTGTGCGCATGTTATGGAGACGGTCAGCCAATTTGACAATGATAACCCGCAAATCGCGACTCATGGCCAATAACATTTTTTGGAAATTGGCGGCTTGAGCCTGTTCCCGAGTTTCAAATTGCATGGAAGATAATTTGCTAACTCCATCTACCAATTCAGCTACGATTTCCCCAAATTCTTGAGCAATATGTTCCTTGGTAATTGGAGTGTCTTCAATGACATCATGTAACAAGGCGGCACAAATTGCTTGAGCATCAAGGCGCATTTGTCCGAGAATATAAGCCACTGCCACCGGGTGAAATATGTAGGGTTCCCCCGATCTTCGCACTTGACCTTCATGGGCTTCTGCTCCCAGTAGGTAGGCACGATAAACTTCCTTAACTTGTTGGGAATCCAAATAGGTTTCGATGAGATCGCAAAGATCGCTAATTCGCCATTGAGGTCCAGTGTTTGCAGAGGTCAACATGGGAACTTGAATACTTGTTTAAAGTGGAGTTTTCTTATCGGGACCGTGAGCATTGAGTTCCTCAAAATTTTCGGGAGTGACTTTGCCCTCGGCAATTTCTCGTAAAGCTACTACGGTCGGTTTATCCTTCTCTATGGGAACTAACGGTGTGGCACCCAAAGACAATTGACGAGCTCGTTTGCTGGCCAATAACACTAAATTAAATCGGTTATCTACATGTTTTAAACAATCTTCTACGGTGAGTCTAGCCATTTTAAGGATTTCCTATGTAAATTTAAATGGATTTATCTATCAAACGGTGATCTTGACAAGCCCCATACAACTTTGGACACTGTTTAAGTGAGTTTATTCACTTTCGCTAATTTAATCAACAGGGGATGTGTTCAATTACAACATTCAGTTGTCAAAATGCCACAAAGATGTCATACCATTGTCTTTAAAATGTCAACATTTCTACCCATTATCCTTAATAAACAAGGAGTTCATCTAGGAGTTCATCTATGAGTCTAACTGCGATCACTGCACCCACAGCACCGGCTGCCATTGGCACCTATTCCCAGGCAATCAAAGTAGGTAATACGGTTTACCTGTCTGGACAAATCCCTTTGATTCCGCAGACCCTGCAATTACACACTGGAAGTATGGAAGAACAAATTCAACAAGTCCTGCAAAACTTGCGGGCAGTCGCTCAAGCGGCTGGAGGAGATCTGCAAGATATTGTCAAATTGACCGTCTATCTTACTGATTTAACCCACTTTCCCGTGGTCAATGAAATCATGAGTCGCCACTTTCAACCCCCTTATCCAGCCAGAGCCGTGGTTGGCGTTGCTTCCTTGCCTAAGGGCGCCAACATCGAAATGGAGGCCATTTTACAATTACCCTCATGAAGACCTTAACGCCTGTCACCACTTTACCCGGAGTGACTCCCAAAATCGCGGAAAAACTCCATCGATTAGGTATAAGTACCCTGGGAGACCTATGGGTACATCAACCCCTGCGTTATGAAGATCGGACTAAGATTCAAATCTGTGCTGAATTACAGGTGGGAGAGACTGCTTTGATCGAGGGTACTCTTCAAGCCACTGAAATTACCACCGGTAAAAAACGCACTCTAGTCTGTCTGCTCAGTGACGGTACTGCCGTCGTGCAACTGCGCTTCTTCCACTTCTATCCTGCCCAACATCAACAACTGCAGCCCGGCACAAAGTTACGCTGCTTTGGGGAAGTGCGTCAAGGCTACCATCACTTAGAAATCGTTCATCCAGAGTATCAACAAATTGAGGGAATTTCCAGTACTTCCACTTTAGAAGTACAAACTCAACTCACTCCCATCTACCCCAGCACAGAAGGACTGACTCAAAAACAACTGCGTACTCTCATAAACTACGCCTTACAAGAATACCCCATCGTCGACTGTTTTCCAGCAAACCTGCTGGCTGATCTCAACTTGCCCACTCTGCCCGAAGCGCTACACACACTCCACCATCCTTCTCCTACAGAGGATCTGGACCGTCTGCACACTCATCAGCACCCCGCCCAAAAACGCCTGGCATTTGAAGAACTTTTAGCCCATCATCTCAGTCTCTATCGGCTGCGCTGCGAAGTGCAACAGAGAACCGCCCCCAATCTATCCAGTCCCGGTCACTTGCCTCAACAACTGATCGCCATTCTGCCCTTTCAACTGACTGCCGCTCAAAAACGCATATTTCTCGAAATCAAAGCCGACCTGAATCAAAGCCGACCCATGCAGAGACTGATACAAGGCGATGTGGGCTCGGGCAAAACCATTGTCGCAGCCCTCAGCGCCTTGCAAGCCATCGAAGCCGGCTATCAAGTTGCCATCATGGCCCCAACGGAATTGCTCGCCGAACAACATTATCACACTTTTACCACTTGGTTAACCCCCTTTTCCCTGCCCATCGCTTGGCTCACCGGCAGCCTGACTAAAAAGAAACGGGAACAAACTCTGGCTCACATTGCCTCTGGGAATGCAGTGCTGACCATTGGGACTCATGCGCTCTTCCAAAAAGGGGTAAACTTTGCCAAACTGGGACTTATCATTGTCGATGAACAACACCGGTTTGGAGTGCAGCAACGCCTGGCTTTACGCAATAAAGGGGAACAGGCAGGCGACTATCCTCATCAACTGACCATGACGGCCACCCCTATTCCGCGCAGCTTAGCCATGACCGCTTATGCCGACCTAGACATTTCCACCCTCAATGAACTGCCGCCCGGGCGCAGCCCGGTCAACACCGTGGTCATTCCCAACACCCGCAGAGACGAAGTGATGGCTCGCATTCGTCACGCCTGCCAACAAGGACGACAAGCCTACTGGGTCTGCACTCTGATCGCTGAATCTGAAGTGTTACAACTCCAAGCCGCTGAAAATACGGCTCAACAACTGGCTGCTGCCCTTCCCGAATTACAACTGGGACTGATTCACGGTCGCCTGAAAGTCAAGGATAAGGAGCAGATCATGCACGATTTTAAAGCCGGTCGCCTGCACCTTTTGGTAGCCACTACGGTTATTGAAGTTGGAGTTGATGTGCCCAATGCCAGTCTCATGATCATCGAAAATGCTGAACGTTTGGGACTGTCCCAATTGCATCAATTGCGAGGTCGCATCGGTCGCGGCAGCACCCAAAGCTACTGTGTGCTCCTCTATCAACCCCCGTTATCCGAAATTGCTGCCACCCGTCTAGCCACTATTCGGGAAGTTCACGACGGTTTTATCATTGCCCAAAAAGATTTGGAAATGCGTGGTCCCGGCGAAATGCTGGGCACTCAACAAACTGGAGTGGTGAACTTGCGAGTTGCTGATTTACAAAGAGACCAAGATCTGTTCCCCAACATTACCCGATTGGGCAAAACCTTATGGGACAATCATTCAGACTGTTGTCAACAACTTATTCAACGTTGGATAAAAGAGGAAGTTTTGCACTATGGGGAAGTCTAAATATCAAAGGGAATTTGTAATCCCTCTGATGTTAAATAGTGGGTGTAATAAAATAGAGATTTTACCCACTCTACCTCTGAATTGGGACTGCACAAACTGAGACCAAATAAACCTTGAGTCCCAATTTAGAAAATAATCGTAATCATTCTCCCCCAAAACAATTCGCATAATCGATACATACCTCACAAGACGGTGAACGACAAGTATAAATTCCTTCTTGCGAACACAATTGCTTATATAAAAATTTCTTCCACTTCATATCCTGCTCATTTTTAAGAGCCAGGCGGGGAAAATTATCTTCCATAAATACTTTTAACACGGTCCTTGACCACAAGCCCAAATCCTGCCACAAATGATCATTTCCCATACAACCGGTAACCAGTATATCAGTCACCCACGCTTGTTCCTCACCACCTGCTTCACAATAACGACTTAATAACGTTCTCAACTCATCTTTTTCTGCCCCTCGCAACCGTTTCATCTCCTCAAAATGAGTTTGAGCAACCCCGAAAGATAACCCTGCTTTCGGAAAATAATAGTCGACCATGCCCTCAAACGTCTCCCGCTCGAATCCCAAATAAGCTGGCATTCCCCCCTTTCCAACGAGTAAACTGGCCAACATTTGAGCCATTGCCACCTCATTTTTCAGGCCACGACCGTGTTCCAGCAACGCTTGATAAATGTCCTCGCGTTTCCTCATCACGCCTCCCAACTTTTATGAACTCACATGAAGCACAAAATTTGTAATTCTCATCTGGAAATAAACCTCTTTTAACGAAATCTGCTCATCGCTTTGAATATTATACTCGATTAAATCTAATTTTAACAAGTCTACTGCACATTCGAGGCACAATTTAATCCCATACACATCCTCATTTATCCCCATCCTTCCTAATTTTCACTTTGTTACATTTGCTACAAATTCCCCCTTTTCCCAATTTTTCACCTCACAAACTGCCCACTCTTCAACTACTACAATCTAAAATAACTTGTTGAATTATAAATTAAAAAATTGTCTTCTGCCAATTGGCACAGTTACTGCCTAATCTTCTTCTAAACCCATTTCCAAGTATAGAGAGTGTGCCGTGGAAGACTATTTCATCTTATTAGTTACAACTGTTCTCATCAATAACGTCCTGCTGAGCAAATTTCTGGGACTGTGTCCATTCATGGGCGTATCTAACAAACTGGATACGGCTTTAAGTATGGGACTGGCCACCACTTTTGTACTCACTTTAGCCGCCTGTTCCAGCTGGTTATTGGAACATTACCTACTTATTCCCCTGCATTTGGACTTTCTGCGAATTCTATCCTTCATCTTGGTCATTGCGGCCACAGTACAATTCACTGAAATGGTCATTCACAAAACAGCCCCCCTTTTATATCAAGTGCTTGGCATCTATTTACCTCTGATCACCACCAATTGTGCAGTTTTAGGAGTCGCCTTGCTGACCGTCCAAGAGCACCTCAATTTTGTACAAAGTCTCGTCTATGGATTTGGCTCTTCCATGGGATTCACCCTGGTCATGGTCATTTTTGCCGGAATTAGAGAACGACTTGCCCTGGCCGAAGTTCCCGCCACCTTTGCTGGTGCCCCCATTGCCTTCATCACTGCTGGCTTACTGTCCATGGCTTTTATGGGATTTAATGGACTTTCATTTAAATGATCATTTGAACACAAATAATTTTCAAATAACTTTCTAACCAAACCGATTGATCGTAATTAACTGAATTTGTTGAAGGAAAATTCGCCATGATGAATTTAAGTGCAGTTGCAGCCATGACCCTGTTGGGACTGTCCCTAGGATTACTTTTAGGCTATGCTGCTCGATTCTTCAAAGTCGAAACCAATCCTATAGTTGAAGAAATCGAACTGCTATTGCCCGGTACCCAATGCGGACAATGTGGCTATCCCGGCTGTGCCGCTGCCGCTGTTGCCATTGCCAATGGTGATGCTCCAGTCACAGCTTGTCCTCCTGGAGGAAGAGACTTGGCCAAAGAATTGGCTGCCAAATTAAACTTGGTTATCGACCTTTCTGGAGTGGTTGAGAAAGCACCCACTCTAGCCCGGGTTAATGAACAATTGTGTATTGGTTGTGCCCGCTGTCCCAAAGTTTGCCCCACCGATGCCATCATTGGCGCCAGCAAACAACTTCACGCAGTCATCCGGGACGCCTGCACCGGGTGCGGCCAATGCGTCGCCATTTGTCCCACTGAAAGCCTCCAACTCTATCCCATAGAAACCACTTTGCGAACTTGGCAATGGCCCAAGCCATTGATTGCCCATTGATTCATCTGATTTAACCACCTCCTTCCACTCCTTGCCAAGGAGGGTAATCAAAAGACCAAATATAAATTCCCCTCCTTTTCAAGGAGGGGTTAGGGGTGGTTAATTCCCAAACTCTGAATTTTGCCCCCTTGGGAAAAAGGAAGGGAGGCAAATGCAGTTGGCAACCTATCTGAACTGAATCCAACTGAATTTTTTAAGATTTGTCCAATTCAAAGGGATTAACTCCACTCTAATCCAACAATTCACCCTTCACTCCCTTCTGAGACAGGAAAGGGGAGACAACTTATCAGGAGCCCAGCCCAACAAGGTCATCAATCATGAAACTATTTCGTTTTCACGGGGGAGTCCATCCCAACGATCATAAACGGCTAACTGCCTCCAAACCCATCAGCCTTCTCCCCATTCCCCAACGTTTGTATCTTCCCTTGCAACAACATATCGGAGCACCTGCAGAACCGGTAGTCAACATTGGAGAAACTGTTCTCAAAGGACAACTTTTAGCCCACAGTCAAGGTCATATCTCTGCTCCAGTGCATGCTCCCACTTCTGGTACCATCCTCGACATTGGTCCCCTCACTGCCCCTCATCCTTCCGGTTTACCCATTCGAACTGTCACTTTAGAAAGTGATGGGACCGATCAATGGACCCCCGCTTTAGAAGAAGCCATCAGGGACCCTTTGATTTTAGATCCAGAAGAAATTTCCAATCGAGTTGGGACGGCAGGCATTGTCGGCATGGGAGGCGCTACTTTTCCTTCTGCAGTCAAGCTCAAACTGAGTTTAAAACGCAAAATTCACACTCTCATCATCAATGGTGGCGAATGTGAGCCTTATTTAACCTGTGACGATCGGTTGATGCAAGAGCGACCGGCCCAAATTGCAGATGGCATTCGCATTATTTTACATGCCGTGCAGGCCGAACGAGCCATCATTGCGATAGAGAATAATAAACCGGCTGCCATCGTAGCCATGAAGGCCACCTGTGCCCATCTGGCTGACACTCAAGTCATTGTGGTGCCTGCCCAATATCCTATGGGTTCCGAAAAACACCTGATCCAAACTTTGTTGGGACAAGAAGTCCCAGCCGGTGGTCTCGGTGCCGATATTGGAGTGCTCGTTCACAATGTGGGCACAGCTTATGCAGTACACCGCACCATTCGCTACCATATTCCCCTTATTTCCCGAATTGTTACCGTCAGTGGGGATGCCATTCGCAATCCCCAAAATGTGGAAGTGCCCATTGGGACTCCTCTGTCCGATGTCATTCAACACTGTGGCGGCTTTAAAACCACGCCTGCTCGGTTGCTCATGGGGGGACCTATGATGGGCAACATGATCAACAATCTCAACATTCCCGTAGTCAAAGGCACCAGCGGCATTGTTGCGCTTACTTCTCAAGCCCTGACTCAACAACTTCCCAAACCTTGCATACGTTGTGGACGCTGTGTAGACAGCTGTCCTTGTGGACTGGTCCCTTTAGAAATGGCAGCCCACATTCGCAAAGACAATTTGGAGAAGGCAGCGGAACTGGGATTGGTTGACTGTGTTGCCTGCGGCTGTTGCTCTTACAGTTGTCCGGCTCACATTCCCTTGGTACAATATTTCAACTATGCCAAAGGCGCTCTTTTCAATCGTCAACAAACCAAACATCGCTCTGAAGAGACTCGCAAACTCATCGAACAGCGCAAATCCCGTTTGGCTAAGGAAGAAGAAGCCAAAAAATTGGCAGCCTTGAAACGAAAAGCAGAGAAGGATGCCCAGAAAAAATCCCTTAAGTCTCAAGCAGATGAGGAAGTTACCTCATGAATATTGCCATGCTCCCAACAGTCAGTGGTCCCCACACTCACTCAACTGCCAGCGTCTCTTCCATCATGGGCAACGTGATTCTTGCCCTGTTACCTGCCACTGCCTTTGGCGTTTACCTATTTGGATGGCCAGCCTTTAATTTGCTCATTATCACTCTGCTCACCTCTGTTGTGGGAGAAGCCATCTGCCTACGAATCATGCACAAACCGATTTGGCCCTTTCTTGGCGATGGTTCCGCTGTGGTCACAGGATGGCTGGTCGCCTTGACCCTACCCCCTTGGGCCCCTTGGTGGATTGCTGTCATCGGTGGTCTCTTTGCCATCGTGATTGGCAAACAACTGTTTGGAGGCATTGGGCAAAATCCCTTTAATCCCGCCATGTTAGCCAGAGTCATGCTCCTTATTGCTTTCCCCTTGGAAATGACAATTTGGGTCAATCCTCACCCCCTATTCTCTCCCAACTCTCCCACTTTTATCGAGGGACTGTACATCACGTTTTGGGGAGTGGAGAATATCGAAGCGATCAGCAGTGCCTCATTGCTGGGACATTTGAAAACTCAACTGATTTTGGGACACACGGTCCCTGAGATTCTTGCGGCCAGTAACTACAGCCCTCTTGATTCCCTCATTGGTTTCACCAATGGCAGTTTTGTAGAAACTTCTGGACTGTTACTATTATTGGGGGGATTGTATCTGTTGGCTCGAAAAATCATTACTTGGCACATTCCCTTCTCCATGTTGGCTACCGTTATTCTCTTGGCCACGATATTTAACGAATATAATCCAGATCGCTATGTCAATGCCCTATTTCACGTGCTCAATGGGGGCGCCCTGCTGGCCGCCTTTTTCATCGCCACTGATCTGGTGACCTCTCCAGCCACTTCCTTGGGCAAAATCATATTTGGTATTGGCTGCGGCGCCATTGAATATATCATTCGAACCTGGGGCAGTTTTCCCGAAGGCGTGGGCTTTGCTGTCCTGTTGATGAACGCCTTAACTCCCTTGATCGACCATTATTTACGGCCACGCATTTATGGGCGCACTTGGTCTGGACAACCTCTTGAGGATGAAAAATAATCCATGAACAAAGGTATAGCTGTTCCCAGTTATCGACAACGCTTAGGTTACCATGCCGGTTTACTCGGTGGCATCGGGCTATTGGCCAGCATGGTCCTAGTGATCACTGACATTGAAACCCGTGTGGCCATTGCCCAAGCCAAAGCTGCTGACCAGAAAGCTTCCTTGGAACAAGTTATTCCCAAGGAATTGTATGATAATGATTTATTACAAGATATATTATTGATCACAGAGACCGATCAAACAACTGCCACTTCAACAAACGTTCCCATTTATCTTGCCCGTCAAGGACAACAAGTGGTGGCAGCCGCCTATCAACAGGTGGGTTATGGCTATTCTGGAGAAATTCGGGTAATTATGGGAATCAACATTCAAGGTGAAATTTTGGGAGTTAGAGTTTTATCTCACACGGAAACTCCAGGACTGGGAGATAAAATTGAGGAGCGGAAAAGTGACTGGATTTTAGGATTCAATGGCAAATCACTTCAAAATCCCTTGGCAGATGGTTGGCGAGTCAAGAAAGAAGGCGGAGAATTTGACCAATTTTCAGGTGCTACTATTACCCCGCGCACAGTGGTTCAAATTGTTCGACACGGTCTGGAATTCTTTGCCCGCCATCAACAACAAATTCTTACTCAACCTCTGCCCCTCCCAAAACCCACCGACTCATTAGGATCGCCTTCCACTTCATGATCTGAGGATTTGACAATGACCACTGACTATAAGAATATCATCAAAGAAGGACTGTGGGGCAACAATACGGTGTTGTCCCAACAGTTGGCTCTCTGTCCGACTTTGGCAGTCACCACCACTGCCACCAATGGATTGGGCATGGGACTTGCGACCACTTTAGTATTGGTTGCCACCGGTTGGATCATCTCCATGGTCCGAGGAGTGGTTACTCAAGAAGTTAGAATTCCCGTTTTCATCTTACTCATCGCCACCACAGTTACCGTGGCAGACATGATAATCAACGCCTTTTTACATGATTTATACAAAGTGCTGGGTCTCTTCATTCCCCTGATCGTAACCAATTGCGTCATTCTTGGCCGTGCGGAAGCCTATGCCTCTCGTCAAAAAGTACTGCCTTCCATGCTAGATGGGTTGATGATGGGACTTGGATTCACTGCAGTATTAGTGGTATTGGGAATGATTCGAGAAATCATTGGCAGTGGCACCCTATTTGCCAATGCCTCTCTACTGTTGGGCCAAACCTTTGCTTTCCTAGAGCTCACTGTGATTCCCAATTACAAAGGTTACCTGATCATGATTCTGCCCCCCGGAGGCTTTTTGGTCTTTGGCTTCCTCATGGCTGCCAAGCGTTTGATTGATCAAGAATTAGAACGCAGAAACTCTCTGGTTATCCCGTTGAAAGTGATTGATGTTCCCGCTTAACTCTAATTAAAGAGGACCAGAAAATGAATATTGGTATTGCGTATGCCAATGAACACGATCATGTTTGGATGAGAATTGAAGTGCCGGACAACAGTACGGCTCAAGATGCGATTGAATTGTCGGGCATCCTGAAACGTTTCCCTGATATTGACCTTAAAAAACAAAAGGTTGGGATTTACGGTCGTTTTATAAAATTGGGAACTCCCCTGAAAGAAGGAGATCGAGTTGAAATCTATCGTCCTATTATTGTGGACCCCAAAACGGTGAAGAAGCGCAAAATAGAAGGGATAGAGGAGGAGGATGACGACGATGATGATTAGAGGATTAATGAGATGATTACTTGATTTGGAATGACCGATTTCTCGTTCCCACGTTCTGCGTGGGAATGCACATGGTGACGATATGCATCACAAAACAGGAGGATGTTTACACCAAGTATCCACTCATTCATACCTTATAAAGGTAGTATCATAGTATAGGGCGCAATGGTGATAGCGTATTTCGCTGTATAAAGACACGATAGATCACCGCTCCAATCCTTGATTTTATGATGGGTGAACGAAATTAAGAAAGAGCGTAAATTTGGGGCCAACATCAATTCAGATAATCTGCATATAACGATAGGCAGTTCACTTTCATTTTCACATCATACAAGAATTGTCTCTACACTGCGTAACATCAGTGAACAGTATGAAATTCCCCCCATTCTGAAAATTTTAAAATTCTGCAAATTCTGATTCAGGCATTGAGTAGCATCACGGCACAAACACACGCGCCTGATGCACCCTACGCTTGCTACTTCAATCTTTCTCTTTCAGAGAATCAATAGGGAACTGGTGTGAGGGGGGATCGGGGGAGGGTTTGGCGTTTCTGCCGACTGACCCCCCCGATCCTGATTGATATTTGGATGATAGGTTCATCTCTGGAACAGGTCCGGACTCCTCTTGATACTTGCTTGAGCAATTCCCATTGCTCAATTCTAGCATTTTGAAGAGTACACATAACACTTAAAACAATACGACCGCCAATATTGTTGTTACGATTATCAGGTGTATTCCTATTGCGATTGGCAGAGCGGCAGTTAGTCGGATTGTTGTTCCAGGAGCCGCCCCGCAGCAGTCGGAAGTGCCTGTCCCGATAAGATTTTGGTGGATTCCTTTGTAAATGTCAAGTGAGAAAATAATTTTTTTCTCAACTGCCAAGTGTCTCCATGTTCCAAATGGGCAATCCAACTGTATATTGATTGGGAGAGGGTTTCAAGTGGAATTTTATGGGTAAGGTAGTCTTGTTGTTGTTTTCGCAGTCTTTTCTTGGCTCGTCGAAGATTGTCAGTACGAACTCGAATTTGTTGGGGCAATATCCGAAATCCAAGAAAAGTGGGACCTTTATGGGTTTTAAATAGTTGACTTTTGACGGGATGAATTTTTAACCTTAGAGTTGCTAAATAGTGTTCAATTTCGGTTCGAGCGTGTTGCAGTTGGGTTTTGTCTTCCCCAAACAGGGCAAAATCGTCCACATAACGAAGATATTTGGAAATTTTTAGTTGCTCTTGCACAAAGTGGTCAAAACCATTCAGGTATAGATTTGCAAAAAATTGGCTGGTTAAATTGCCTATTGGAAGCCCACGTCTTCTTTCAGCGGGAGTTAATAGGTCATCACCTGGAAAGTAGTGAATCAGCGATTCTTGGGGATTGCTGTGGTCAAGGATTGTTTCTAACAGCCAGAGGGTGTCTGGACATTTTAGTTTTCGTCGCAGTAAAGTTTTAAGGATTGCATGATCGATGCTGGGAAAGTATTTTTGTATGTCACATTGTAGAATGTAAGTGCTGGAACGAGTGAATTGGGTGAAACGACGCAAAGCTCGGTGGGTACCAAATCCTTTGCGGTTGGCATAGGAATCAGCGATAAAACTTCGTTCTAGGAGGGGAACAATGATGTTACAAACTGCGTGATGTACAACCCTATCTCGATAAGGAGCTGCCGAGATGAGTCGGCGTTTGGGCTCAACAATTTCAAAAGTTTTGTATTGACCAGGGATATAGTTTTTGGTTTGCAATTCTGTTTGGAGTTGTAACAATTCAATTTCTAAATTGGCATTGAATTTAAGAATGTCATTTCGGAAGCGTTTGCCACGTTGAGCTTGTTTGGCTGCTTGCAGCAGGTTGGCAAAACAGATAATCTGGGACCATAGATGACCATATCGTTTCATGTTGAAAGTGACCTTTGTTGTTTAATCCACCCCCCCAACTCATTGCCAATTCCTACCAGATGTTTGGCGGAATGTTCATAACGTTCCGTGCTGATCAATCCAAAATCATGCAATAAGCGGGTTTGGTAACGCAGCAAGTCTAATTTGGAATTGATGGCTTCTAATCGGGGAAGTTTGTGGCTGGCATATTGGGCATTGATCAGAGCTTCTAAAGTTTCATAAAGTTGGGTGATGATTCGATCTCCCAGTTGAAAGCGATGATCGCGTGGTAAACGATTTAAGATAGGAATATACCATTTAATGAAGTCATAGGTTTTTTGGACAATTGGTAACTCTTTTCTTTTCATGTGGAGGATTTGCCTTAAAAAGTCCGCGTAGGCTGGATAAGGGCGTCTTTCTGCACTGTCATTGCCTTACTCCCAAAAGTACATGACGCTTCGCTTACGCGCCCTACGTTTTTATATTCATTGTTTCCATAGCAAAGTTGTTGGGTGGATGGCAGTGTAAAAAAAGCACTTCGTTCATCCTACCTGGGTTGGAGAATTTGTTGCAAACGGTCAGTATAACACCCTTTTAAGGACTTTATACTTCATTGAGTAAATAACAAAATTTCCGCGCCGGCCTTACCTTCCCCAAACTTCATAACCAGGTTTAAAGGGCAAGAGGATAAAGAACAAAAGAACAAAGTGCAATAGGTCGATAGCAAATAGGGCTACTAAGGAGTCCACATAACACTTAAAACAATACGACCGCCAAAAAGGGAGTTACGAGGATCAGGGGTATGCCTATCGCGATCGGCAGAGCGGCAGCGAGTCGGAGCGTAGTACCAGGAGCCGCCCCGCAGCAGGCGACGTCCACTGTCTCCTCCAGTTACCCACGCACTGCCGTCATTTGGAGCGCCTTGATAATTCTCATGCCACACATCCTTACACCATTCCCAAACATTCCCATGCATATCGTACAAACCAAAGTCATTGGGTGGAAAGCTGCCTACCGAAGTGGTTTTTTCCCGATAAATTCCTTTTGGACCCAAAGCATAGTTGTCATTTCCATTGTAATTGGCTAATTCCGGAGTTAAAGTTTCGCCACAGGAGAAGGGAGAGGTTGTCCCCGCACGACACGCATATTCCCATTCTGCCTCACTGGGCAAACGATAACTCCGCTCTGTTTTATTTGATAATCTAAAACAAAATGTACTAAAATCATCCCAACTGGCTTGTTCCACCGGACAATCCGGACATTTAAAGTAAGAAGGATTATTACCCATAATCACTTGCCACTGAGATTGAGTAATTGGAAATTGACTCATGAGGAAAGAGGGCACCGTCACTTGATGCTGAGGACCTTCGTCATCCGATCGACCAAGTTCCCCCTTCGGAGCACCCATCATAAAGGTTCCACCTGGAATTAATACCATTTTCAAGGTTATCCCATTTCCCAAATCCTCTTCCCAATAGCGGGCTTGACGGCACACTTTATTCACCATTTCACCCAGTTGATTGACGCGCACTCCATTGAACTCAAATACCTTGGTTGGCAAATTCAATGGCAAATTCAATAGGGAATGAACTTGTACGATTCCCGGTGAAACTTGCTCAATTTTCGATTGAAAT
>BeggDRAFT_10023_pt1 | contig 16623 bp, 5 predicted proteins | sample TarBiozoneFS08_3_FD_50710 | JGI IMG/M metagenome (IMG submission 50710) | reverse complement strand
AAGTACCTTGGAATAGAGGCTTTAGCCGGAGTGGAGGTTCAGAAAGTACCTTGGAATAGAGGCTTTAGCCGGAGTGGAGGTTCAGAAAGTACCTTGGAGTAGAGGCTTTAGCCGGAGTGGAGGTTCAGAAAGTACCTTGGAATAGAGGCTTTAGCCGGAGTGGGGGTTCAGAAAGTACCTTGGAATAGAGGCTTTAGCCGGAGTGGAGGTTCAGAAAGTACCTTGGAATAGAGGCTTTAGCCGGTCAGCGGCTGACCGGCTAAAGCCTCCACTCCAAACTGCCACTGACCGGCTAAAGCCTCCACTCCAGACTGCGGCTGACCGGCTAAAGCCTCCACTCCAGACTGCCACTGACCGGCTAAAGCCTCCACTCCAGGGACTGCCGCTGACCGGCTAAAGCCTCCACTCCAGACTGCCGCTGACCGGCTAAAGCCTCCACTCCAGGAGCTGCCACTGACCGGCTAAAGCCTCTACTTCAAGGTATCTTAACTGAGGGATAATTCTCATTTTTTCATGATCGCATACTTTTGCAAGAGGTCTAAATAAATAACCAGAGAACTTAAATTATGTCTCATCAATTCAAACCACTTCAACAGTGGATTTTTAAACTAAAATGGGCGGTCTTAGTCACCAGTATGAGCATTGGACTTGTGATATCGGAATCGGCATGGGCGAGTTGCACTCAACTTCAGGGTTATAGTTGTCAATTTTATTGTGATGTCGATCACTTGATGTATAGTACTGCTACTGACTGCCCGGCGGCTTGTGGCTCAGTTGTTCCTCTGCCAACATGTACTTCTATTATTACTTATACCCTCACTCTCAACACCAGCGGCAGCGGTACTGGCACTGTCTCAGGCGGTGGCAGTTATGCAGAAGGCACAGAGGTGAATTTGATAGCGATCGGCGATCCTGAATCTGTGTTTGTCGGTTGGTCTGAAGAAGGATGTGATAATACTTTGATTTTAAAGGAAAATACTACTTGTACGGCAAAGTTTGAGAAAATTGAGCCGCCCACTCCCGGGTCCACATCCTCGTCAAAACTTCCGGATTATTTGAGCCTTACGATTCAAATTGCCGGCAGTGGCAGTGGCAGCGTCAGTACCAATACGGGCTTGTATTGTACTCGTCAAGATTGCCAGACCAATTCCCTGGGTGAGGTGAGTTGCAACGAAGAGGCATGTAGCGGGAGAGTCACCACTGCCAGCACTGTCACCTTGACCCCTCAAGCTGATCAGGATTCTGTTTTCAGCAGTTGGGGTGGACATGAGGATTGTATCGATGAAGAAGTGTTTATGAGTGGCGGCAGATTGTGTATCGCCTACTTTCATATGGTGTATGAGTTAACCGTTGTCACTACTGGTCAGGGGAAGGTCATGGCCCACAGCGCCTCCCGTCAACCTCAAGGAATTGATTGCGGCGAAGGCAATAACAGTTGTAGCGCATTGTTTAGCAAAGGCATGACCACTTACTTACAAGCGATTCCCAGCACGGACATGAAATTTCTTGGTTGGGGAGGCGATTGTCAAGGTTTGCGCAATCCGTTGGCGGTGAATATAAGTAAAGATATGACATGTGAGGCACACTTTGGCACGCCCACACCGGTAGCACCTCCTCCAGTCACGCCACCTGCAGTGGTCAAACAAGGGCAAGCTATGACTCAATTCGCGCCCAAGACGCCAGCCGTGGTCAATAGTAATGCCACGTTGACAGCCACGGGGGGCGCGTCTGGGCAGCCTGTGGTTTTTGCAAGTACGACTCCTGCTGTTTGTACGGTTTCAGGTTCGGTGGTCACCTTTATTACGGTTGGAATTTGCACCGTGACAGCCAACCAAGCGGGGAATGACCAATATGATGCAGCGCCCACCGTTACCGCGAATCTTGATGTCACTTCTCCGGTGGTTGTCACTCCCCCAGACTTAATGAAGAGCAATCAAATTATTACGGCGTTCTCACTGGTGAGTTTGGCAAGCCCGGTGGCAGTCGGTGACCAGATGCCGTTAGCTGCAACGGGTGGGGCTTCTGGGAAGCCAGTCACTTATAGAAGCATTACCCCGACTGTTTGCACGGTGTCTGGCGATAAGGTTATTTTTAGGGCGGCTGGAATTTGCACGGTGACTGCCGACCAAGCAGGGAATGATCAATATCATGCCGCGCCCACCGTTACCGCCACTCTTGAAGTCAATCTACCGGAGGTCGTCACGCCGCTGGTCCCAGATAAAGCTAACCAAGTTATCACTCAGTTTTCATTGGCAAATTTAGCAACTGGCCCGGTCGTCGGTGACCAGATGCCGTTAACTGCCACGGGCGGGGCTTCGGGTCAACCTGTCACTTATTCCAGCACTACTCCGACTATTTGCACAGTGTCTGGCGATAAGGTTATTTTTAGGGCGGCTGGGATTTGCACGGTGACTGCCGATCAAGCCGGGAATGATCAATATGATGCCGCGCCCACGGTCACAGCCAGTCTCACGGTTCAGGCTAATTCCGCAACGACTGCGACTTCTTCTAACTCCCAAACAGGATTAGAGACTGTCTATTGCAATTTTACAGAGCGCGATGGGATTGAGATTCTTCCTGGTCCTTGTAATGCCCATGGTCAAGTGTTCTCTAAACCCATGCAGATTGAATCAGGTGGCAGTTTGAGTGAAGCCATTCTCGATAGTAAGGTGAACAACCGTGGCTTAATATCGAGTTCAACTATTGCTTCGGAAGGGACTGTGAATTGTGGACTTTTTACCGGTGTTATTAAAAACGAGGGCACTTTAACCAATTTTGAATTTATCGGCAATTCTTTTGAAGGAGGAACGGTCGGTGGGAATATTCAGAATTCTGCCAAATTCAATGTTTGCCTGAAGGACATTACTTTATTACCAGGGACGATCATTACCGAGGGTTGTGTGGCAGGCGTAATTAAGGGTGACGGGACTTTGAAGAATGTCACTATCAGTGAAGGGACACAGGTGCAAGGCAACAGTTATGCGGGCAATATTGTCAATTATGGTACTTTAATCGATCCCATCGTTTTACCTGATGGCCAGATTGATAATTATGGTACTTTAGAGAATCCTATTCTTTTGCCAGGTTCGCATGTCATCGCCGGCCAAATGAGTGGAACTATCATTGCGTTGGGAACTTACGATGAGGTAACAGTTTCGGCGGGTAGTGTTAAAATCATCACTCAACTGAAAGATATACCGCCAGCACTCTTTAACCGATTCAACGCCCAAACTTTAGCGGCTTTGCCAAAGTGCATGTTGAGTCAAATTTCCTCAGCACAATTGGCACAAGTTTCTACTCAGTCGGTATCAGCGCCAGAGGCATGTCAGTAGTAGCCGTGTAGGGTGGGCAACCTATTTTCGTTGCCCACCCATTCGTGCCACATGATACGAAACTTTTTATTTCAGGAGACAATTATGTCACACCAACAACTCATCAACCCAGTTACCTATTGGCTTATTGCCATAGGACTGTGGGGTATCTCGCTGAGTGCAGTTGCAGAACCGATATTCAATCCAGACTACGGGCATTATTATGAACTGGTGGTCAGCGACAAAGATTTGACCTTTGACGAAGCTGCAGAAGCCAGCCGTAAACGCACATTTAAGGGGGTTGCGGGTCATTTGCTCACGGTCATTGATGGCGCTGAAGCCGCTTTTTTGTTAAAGCATCAACAGATTTTTTCTACGGGCTCTTCTTCCTGGATAGGTCTCAGAAGCGATGAGCAAACGGGGTTTTTTGAATTTGATTACGATTATACCTGGGTTACTGGTCAATCTCTAAATATTGAGAAACCCCCAAAAGATGTATGGATAAACCGGCGTGGTAGAGATGAGGTAAAATATACTGCTCATTATAAATATGCGATGAGATACCAGAATCGTGGCTATTTAATGTTGGTGTTGGAGAATTGGAGGAGCGACGACAAATTAGCCAGTTACATCGTTGAATATGATGTAAAACTGCCCCTGCCTATCACGCTGAAGACCGACACCATCAAGGCCAAGAAGGGAGCAACGATCTTAGTCTCGGCGAACCTAGGTGGGGTGGATTTTAGCAGTAAAACACCAGAAATTTGTAAAGTGGACAACGTGTCGAAGAATGATCAGGTGGCCTCTTTTAATCTCATCGGAAGGGGCATCTGCACGGTCACGGCCAAGCACGATGGCAATGAATCTTACTCTCCAGCAGAAGCCACGCTTAATATTGAAGTCACCGATCCGATTGACCAAACTGTTACTTTCAATAAGATAGAGAATCAAGTGTTGATACCAAAATTAACTGTAAAAATGGTGGCAACCGCCAGTTCAGGATTACCCGTGGTTTTTAAGAGTAATACACCTATTTGTAAAAACTTTCCCCCTCCATCGCCTACTAACAACGTGTTAACTATATACAATGCGGGCATTTGTACTGTCATGGCAATTCAAGAAGGGAATGAAAATTTCAAACCAGTCACAGTTACACAAAGTTTTACGATTGCCAAAGGTGAATCGAGTATTTCTCTATTTCTGCCTAAGACCCTCAAAATATACAACAGTCTCTTTCTAAAGAACCATTTTGGACGTGTGGGTTCCACGCAACCATTTACTTTTAGTACCAAGACTCAAACTTGTAAATTGGAAGACATGGAAGACGGCAACTATAATCTCAGGGTCATTGAGACCGGGACTTGTACTTTGAGTGCTTCGCTGGCCGGTGATAATGATTACCATGCCGCCCCAGAAATCAGTGTTGATATCCAAGTGTTGCCACTTGACAAACAAACTGTCACTTTCGATAAAGTGCCCGATAAAACTTTCGGTGATCCAGATTTTACCATTTACGCGAAAGCCAGCTCTGGTAAAGCCGTGGTTTATTCAATTGTCAATCCACAGGATGAAGTTTGCGAGGTCAGTGATGCTGAAAAGGGAAAAATCAAAATCACGGGTGCCGGCCCTTGTATAATCGAAGCCCTTCAACAGGGTTACTGGGCGTATTCTGATCGTCCCAAATATCCCATCTTTGAATTTCAGAGAGCTTCAGCCCTCTACACAGTTGGGATTCATAAAGCCATCCCAGTTATCAACTTTTCGGCCCCTGATGCGGGTATTGTAGGGGACCGTGCGCAATTAAACGCCACTGCCCCTAGCTCAGTGCATTTTTCCAGTTCGACACTCGGTATTTGTACAGTTGGCACAGATGCGGAGAATTCGCGCGGTGAATTTTTAAATACGGTCAACTTTGTGGGAAAGGGCACTTGCATGATCACGGCCACTGCTTCGGGTGACAGCAACTACAAGCCGAACTCGGAAACCCGCAACATCACAGTGAAAGAACCGAAAAAACTTCAAACTGTCACTTTCAATCAGTTAACGGATAAAGTTTTTGGGGATGCTGATTTCACTATTGCGGCGAAGGCGAGTTCGGGTTTACCGGTGAGTTTCTCCACGGGTAAAGACAGCAGCGGTTGCAGTATCACCGACCACACCGTCAAAATAACTAAAGCAGGGACTTGTATTATCCATGCCGATCAGGCAGGAAATGACGAATATCTGCCAGCACGTACCAACATCCGACAGTTTAAGATTGCCCATGCGAATCAAACTATTCAGTTTAAACCGGCAACCACTGGCACCCTCGGCGCCATCATGAATTTGTCCGCTATAGGTGGCGCTTCCGGTAACCCGGTCGTTTTTTCCAGCGATTCTGATATTTGTGATGTAGTTTTGGGAGATGTGAATCTTATTGACAATGAATGGAAAGAAAGCCACGTGGTTCGGTTTTGGCGTGGTGAAGGCACCTGCACCGTCGTTGCATCTCAAGCGGGTAATGACCAATATAATGACGCGCAAGTCGTCGCCAATATCACCGTGACCAAGCCGAAAATACCTAAACGGGACCAACATATCGTCTTAGGCGAGAGTTTAAAGTCTCTCGACGTGAAACAGGGTGATCAGGTAAAACTGAGTGCTATGTCCACTCCCTCTAGCTTACCTGTGATATTTGCAACTGAAGTTGGGAATAAGGTTTGTAGCATCACGGGCGATACCCTGAAAATAACAGGTGTGGGTATTTGTATCCTCAAAATGGATCAGCCTGGGAATGACGAATTTAATCCAGCCCCCACTGACACCCTTTCTATCCAAGTCAAAAAGAGAGAGCAAACCATGAAATTATCCCAATTTTCTTCCACTGCCGAGGTGGGCGCAATGACCCTATTGTATGCAACTGGAGGTGATTCGGGCAATCCGGTGAGATTTCATTCCCAAACACCAAAAGTTTGTACAGTTAAGGAGAATAACGTCGTGACTTTTGTCGCGCCAGGCAAATGCATCCTTCTTATCAACCAAGCGGGCAATGCTTTTTACAATGAGGCACGGTGGGCACGTTATAACGACACCTGGCTGCAAACCCTCAATATTACTGTCACTGCCGCGACTCCCGAAAGTCAACTCATCACTGCACCTGTGTCCAATGCGGGGCAAACCCTAACCGATAAGACTGTAACAGACACTGGCAGTGTCTCGGGCGGTATCTTATGTGGTCACACTGCCAACAGTGGTTCGATCTTTGGGGTGACTATTTGTGAAGGTGGACAGGTGACCAATTGTAGCAACACTGCCGCCGGCATCATACGTAATGTGACACTGAACCCAAATGCGACCGTACGTTGTGGCACAGTGGCCGGTGAAGTGCTCTGCAAATCCCCCGAAACTTCCGTGTTAGAAAATCTTACCGTCACTGCCAACAGTCGCTTGGTAGATTGCAAGATAGGTGAAAACGTAGTATTTCAGGAGAATGTAGTCCTAACGGATACACAGGATCAAAACTGCTCCTCAACTGCCCAGTGAGGCTCAATCAGATGACTCAATGTTCAAATTTGTAAAGTAAGGTTCCTTTTGTCCCAACTCTGAGGGACAATACTCCTTCAATGTGTATTGTCCCAACTAACAACAAATACCCGGAGAACTTCAATTATGTCTCATCAACTCAAACCACTTCAACAGTGGATTTTTAAACTAAAATGGGTGGTTTTAGCCACCAGTATGACCGTTGGACTCGCAGTGTCGGAATCAGTGTGGGCGGGTTGTTCAGAACAACCCGCGGGCTTTTATTGCGATATAAACCATACTAGTTATGGCGTTAATGAAGTTGCTTGTTTAGCGGCTTGCGTCTCCGCGCCTTCTGTACCCACATATACCCTCACCCTCAACACCAGCGGCACCGGTACTGGCACTGTCTCAGGCGGTGGCAGTTATGCAGAAGGCACAGCGGTGAATTTGACAGCGATTGGCGATTCTGGATCTGTGTTTGTCGGCTGGTCTGAAGAATTATGTGATAATACTTTGATTTTAAAGGAAAATACCACTTGTACGGCAAAATTTGAGAAAATTGAACCGCCCAATCCCAATTCACCGACAGCTTCAATACTCCCTGAGTATGTGAGCCTTGCGGTTCAAGTTGCCGGCAGTGGCAGCGGCACGGTGAGCACTGATATGGGTCTGTCTTGCAAACGAGAGGATTGTGAACCCAATCCCAAATTTCCAGGGGAACTTATTTGCCAAAAGAATTGTGAGCAATCAATTAAAGCGACCCGGGATGTCACTTTAACTCAAAAGGCGGATGCCAATTCTGTTTTCAGTGGTTGGGGAGGCCATGACGATTGTGTCGATGGCGAAGTATTTATGAATGGCAGCAAGTTATGCATCGCCTATTTCAGTCGTATTTACTTCCTCAAAGTGTCTACAGAAGGCGATGGTACAGTTTCCGGCTATGGCTTTTTCAACCAAAAACCCCTGATTAACTGCGGATCTATATGTCAAGTGCCTTGGGGGAAAAAGATGACAGTCGTGTTGGAAGCAAGGCCTGCAGCAGGAATGATTTTTGACGGTTGGACCGGTGATTGTAGCGGTCAGAAACAACAGTTGATTGTACCATTTAATAACGATATGAATTGTCAAGCCAATTTTATCGATCCTAACGCACTTAAAAAGCCCATCGATCAGACCATTACCAACTTCTCCCCTGCAACTTCAGCGGTGGTGGGTGACCAGATGACTGTGACTGCGACGGGTGGAGATTCAGGTAACCCCGTCACTTTTGCTAGTATTACGCCTGAAATTTGTACAGTATCAGCCGAGACAGTGCATATAATAACGGTGGGCACTTGCACGCTTGCTGCTGACCAGGCTGGAAATGAAGACTACAATGCTGCACCTCAGGTTACAAAAAGCATTATCGTCACCGAACCCAACAAACTCGATCAAGTCATCACCGAATTTTCACCCGCCACTGCAGCCATAGTTAACAGTTCTCTAGTTTTAACAGCGGTGGGGGGTAAATCGGGGAATCCGGTTAAGTTTGCCAGTGCCACTCAGGATATTTGTACGGTAGAGGCATCCGATCGAGTGAACTTTAAAACGGTGGGAACATGCACGCTAACGGCTGACCAAGCGGGGAATGAACAATTCAATGCGGCGTCCACAGTCACGGTCACTGTTCAAGTCAACTCTCCAGTTAAACAAGGTCAAGTGATTACAGACTTTTTGCCAACAGTGTATGCTTCTGTGACTGATCAAGCCAAGATCAACGGTCAAGCAACTCTAGCCGCCACCGGTGGCCCGTCTGGGAATCCAGTCATTTATACCAGCAAGACGCCCGAAAAATGTACCGTGTCCGGGAATGTGGTGACTTTTCTTGCCGAAGGGACTTGCGAGGTGATCGCGAATCAAGCGGGAAATGATGAATATCATCCGGCTTCGCAAGAAATCATAAAGATTGAAGTTGCGTCTGATCAGACGACTCCGCCAATCGAACCTGCTAAATTTGCGGGTTGTACTTCTCCCACTATAGAGGAACCACTGTCCGTTTTTAATGTGTCAGTCTGCGCCAAAGCGCCAGGGCAATCAGAACCCCTCACTTATGTTAGAGAGTTTAAAACGCTGGAAGACATGCAAGAATTTATCAAGGGAATCACTGATACGGAGGAGTTTAAGCAGATTAAGCAAGCTGTAAATAACACGTCAACGGATCCAACTTCAGGGGTTAATTCCCTCATTAACGTCATTGACAACACCTTTGATGTGAGCTTTAACTCAAAGGACAATGCGGGGGCTATCCATGCTCAGGTAGACGGAGAGAAGTTTAATATCACCTTTCCTAATCCAAAAAATGGCTTCAAACTTGAGTATTCTGATTCCAAAGGGAATATCGGAACTTTTCAGGGACTAAATGCTGAGGACAGTATCGCGTTGTTGACAGAGCATTTGACTCAAACAGCCAAACAGCCTGAATGGGTAAAAGACTTGATTGGCTCCCTTTTACGCGGAATATCGTCGCTGGTGACTGAACCAAATCAAACGCCCACGGATTCGACCGGTGGTGCCGATACCCCGCCGGTGACAAACAATGATCCTTCTCAGCCGTCGTCAGATTGTAAAATTGAGGAAACCGAAAAGCTTGTCATCATTTCTGGTTCGTGCGATGTCAAGGGTCAGGTTTTCGATAAACCGGTGCGCATTTTACCGGGGACCAGTTTAAGCAATGCAACTTTCAATAATACCGTTGATAACCAAGGCTTTTTATCCAATAGCACGATTGGAGAACAGGGTGACGTGAAGGGTGGTAAGCTCTCTGGTTTTATTGAGAATCGAGGCAAAGTGTGCGACGTTGAATTTGTCGGTAGTTCCTTTGTCGGCGGTACCGTTTGTGGCAAGATTCAGAACAACTCCAAAGTCGGGGCTTGTCTTAAAGAGGTCACGGCGTGGACTGACACGGAAATTACGGGATGTGTGGAGAAGAAAGATCAGAGTATTGAATTGACGGTTGATGAGATCGGAACGACTGGAGAAACGACGACTGAAGGGAACGGTACGACTTCTGCTACGCCTGTTACTAAAAAGGATCAAACGATTTCGTTTGATGAGGCATTACCTATCACTGCCAAAGTCGGCTCCCAGCAACTCATACAAGTAACGGCAAGTTCGGGCTTGGTCGTTGATTTGGTGAACGACACGCCACAAGTTTGTGAATTGTTCGGATCGGCGGTTACTTTTCTGACTGCTGGTATATGTACGATCACTGCCAATCAAACGGGTAATGATAACTATACAGCGGCTAAACCAGTCAGTGTCAACATTACCGTGGTGAAGAAGGAAGATCAAACCATTGAATTCACCCCGCCCACCAGCGGCAAAGTCGGAGAAACTTTGATATTGAGTGCAAGCGGTGGTCAATCAGGCAATCCAGTCACGTTTGCCAGCACCACGCCAAAAATTTGTATTCTGTCGTCAGAAAATACGCTGGAATTTGCCGAACCGGGGATCTGCATCGTCACTGCGAATCAGGCAAGTAATGAGAATTACAATGCAGCTAAAGAAGTGAGTACAACGATTGTTGTTAAGAAAGATCAAATACTTACTTTTAATCCAGGTTTACCAACAGCGGGAGAATCTGCAATTTTAGCCGCAACTGTTGATTCAGGTTTAACGCCGATTACCTTTAGTAGTTCATCGATTGAAGTGTGTGAAGTCACGGGTGACACCATTGATTACAAAGCGGAAGGAACTTGTACCATTACGGCAAAACAAGCAGGTAATGAACAGTACAACTCTGTTGAGCAACAAACGAATCTTTCTGTTTTTTCTAAAGGCGTATTTTCTTTAAATATCACGGATAAAAATAATGATCCAATTTTTCAAGCAACTGAAGGAGAGGTTTTAAATATCAGTTTAACATTTAAGGCACCTGCTGTGGATATTGGAAAATCTGCATTATTTTATTTGAATACCGTAGCTGAAAATACATCGTATATGCTGACAGAGCAAGGATTTGTAGAAGCAACTGAACCATTACGACCTGTGAATTCTAATCCAACAGTTTTAATGGCAGAAAGCACGACCTCACTCTTGTATTCAGACGTGTTGCCTGCGGGTAAATATAGAGTTTATGCCGCCTATCAAACAACCGATGATGGGAAGAAACAAGATGCAACCAGTATTCTCACGGTGAAAAAGCAATCCACTATTTCTTTCACCAATTTACCGACTGATCCAAAAGTAGGAGAACAGGTTGAGTTAACGGTAAAGAGTGACGGTTCTGAAAATGCGATTATTTTGAGTTCTGATACAACGGATATTTGTACGGTACAAGAAAAAACTGTGAGTTTCATTGCGGAAGGAAATTGTAAGATTTCTGCACAACAAAACGGTGATGATTTTTTCGCAAATGTTCAAGCAACAAGCACAGTCATTGTTCAATCGCTGGGTGTCTTCTCATTAAATGTGACAGATAAAGACAACAAAGAGATTACCCAAGCAACGGATAATGATACTTTGAATATTGTTTTAACCTTCAAAGCACCCTCTACAGATGTTGGAAAATCTGCAAACCTTTATTTGAAAACAACGTCAGGAAAGAATGCTTGGATGCTCACGCCTAAAGGATTTGTGGCGGCAACTAACCCATTACGACCTGTGCTTTCTAAACCAGTTTCCTTAACAAAGGACAGCATTACCCTATCTTTATATTCGGGCACATTATCTGCGTATAAATTCACAGTTTATGCATCGTATGAAACAACGGATAAGAACAAACAAGAAGCAACCAGTATTCTCGATGTCATTCCAAAAGCTTATGCAGTCGCTTATGCACAAGCTAAAGCGGATGGGAAATCCGAGGCTTATGCAGTCGCTTATGCAACCGCTAAGGCTGATAAACGACCAGACACTTATGCAGTACTTTATGCAATCAAAAAAGAGGCTGGAAAAACTGATTTTTATGCATGGATTTATGCAGTTAATAAAGCTGCTGGAAAAACAGAGGTTTATGCAACTGCGCTGGCTGATGCTAAAACCAGTGGAAAATCATGGGAGTATTCAGAGTTTTATGCACAAGCTATAGACTTAAGAAAATCAGAAGTTTATGCAACCCATTATGCAACTTTAAAAGAGGCTAAAAAATCCGAGGCTTATGCAACCCATTATGCAACCGCAAAAGGGAATAAAAAATCAGACGGTTATGCAGTCACTTATGCAACCGAAAGAGAGGCTGGAAAAACTGATATTTATGCAGCCACTTATGCAACTCTTGTAGAGAAAAAAACAAAAGATGTTTATGCAAGGAGTTATGCATCCGCTTATGATAAAGCTAAGAGTGATGGAAAATCAGACAGCTACGCAAGCATATATGCAAGAGAGTATGCAGGGACATCTGGACGCTCAGAGAATTATGCGACTTCTTATGCGACTGCTTATGTAACCTATTATGAACAGGCTATGGCGGATGGAACAGGTTGGTGGCATGCAACGACTTATGCAAGCCTTCACGCAATGTCTGTAGCCAAAGATTAACCCATTAAGCCAAGTAGAGTGGGCAAACGTCTTTTTGTTTGCCCACCGTTTACAAACACCTCTGAGAGGGGTGTTATCCCTCAATTATCCCAAACAAACTAATCCGTAAGTTCAACTTTTTTACACTGGAGATTTTTATGATATATCGGTTTACTCAAATGAATTATCCACCTCAATGGCGGTTACGCAAACTCAAACTATTCGTTGTCGGTAGTGTGATTGGAGGGTTTGTCGTTTTGGGGTCAGGCTGCGCCGAATACTATTGTCCAGCAACTGGGATTCGGTCCGATAAATGCGAAAATACTTGCCAGCCGCCCGTAACCTATACTTTCCCTTCTTTTGATAGAGAAGCACCCAGCCAATCAACGAAAGTCCACATTTTCATAGATGGTAATGGATATGGCAAAGTGACCGCTAAGGACCAGTCCTCGCTCTTATGCGAGAGCAAAGATTGCGGAGTAATCGAGGGTAAAATAATTTCCTGCAAACAGAAGACTCAATGCACACAGGTGGTCGAAACAGGTAACACCCTCACTTTGCTCGCCACAGAAGGTAATTTCTCTTCTTTTGCTGGTTGGGGAGGTGATGAAGATTGTCAAGATGGTCAATTGACTATGGATAAGGACAAATATTGCGTTGCTGTTTTCGATATTAGTGAAAAGCTCCTTTGTGAAGTAGGTACTGGAATTGGGGGGCTTCCACCTAACCTTTCACCTTTTGACAAAAAGGTATTTGATAAAAGTGTACTGGCGATTCGCCAGTTAAAAGCGTTGACACCTGGACAGATAGCGGCGTTGACGACGGGCCAGATAAAGGCGTTGCTGCGGGCACATATAGCGGTGTTGTCGACGGACCAGATATCGGGGTTGACGATTGACCAAATAGCGGTGTTGTCGAAGGACCAGATATGGACGTTGTCGAGGGACCAGATATCGGCATTGACGACGGATCAGATAAAGGCGTTGACGACGGACCAGATAAAATCGTTGTCGACGTACATGATATCGTTGTTGACGACGGCCCAGATACAGGCGTTTACGACGGACCAGATATGGGCGTTGACAGCGGACCAGATAAAGTCGTTGACGTCGGCGGACCAGATACGGCGGTTTACGACGGCCCAGAAAGCCGCGTTAGACGCTCGAAAAAGGGGGTTAGATATAGAGTAATCAACGTATGAGAAGTGGTTAAGCCAAGTAGAGTGGGCAAACGTCTTTTTGTTTGTCCACCGTTTACAATTAATGTGGGTTTGGTCGGCAGTGATAAACCTGTTGTTCACCCTACGAAACTAAGGAGATAGAACTTGAATCCTCGTGTCCAGAAAATAACTCCGCGGGATGATTACAGCAAACGTATGGTGCATAAGCGTAGCGTCATGCACCTTTTAGAGTGAAAACAGGAATAACACCCCTTCGAGGGAGGTTATCCCTACTGCTCTATAAAATGGGAAAGAGGTGTTATTTTTCTCCCTATTTTAACGGTCTAAATCAGAATTGACAGGATTCACAGAATTTTCTAAGGAATTTATTCTCATGAGTCATATAACGCACAATGAACCTGCCCCAACTTTAGCAGAAGTTTGGCAACTGTTTAAGGAAACCGACCGCCGTTTTCAAGAAACTGAGCGGTTATTAAAGGAGCAATCTCAGGAAACTGATCGTCGCTTTCAGGAAACTGACCGTCGCTTTCAGGAAACTGAACGATTTTTAAAGGAACAATCTCAGGAAACCGAGCGTCTATTAAAAGAACAATCTCAGGAAACTGATCGTCGTTTTCGAGAAACTGACCGATTTTTTAGACAACAAAATAAAGAACTTGACAAAAAATTGGGTAAACTCGGTAATCGGCTCGGCGAATTTGTCGAAGGCTTCATCAAACCATCGGTTGTCAAACTCTTTCAAGAACGGGGTATTGCCGTCCATGTGGTGACACGGGACGTAGAAGCCAATCGCCCAGAACTGGGTTTGGCCATGCAAATTGACTTATTCGTAACGAATGACGACAGTTGTGTGCTCGTTGAAGTCAAAAGTCATTTGGATTTAGATGATGTCAACGAACATATCGAGAGAATGGGAAAATTTAAGGCAATATTTCCCCTTTATGCCGATAAGAAAGTCTATGGGGCCGTTGCAGGTATGGTGATTCCCGATAACGTTGCTAAATATGCTTATAGACAGGGTTTTTTCGTCATCGCTCAAAAAGGGGATACCGCAGTAATTTTGAATGATGATAAATTTAACCCAACTGCGTGGTAAAGTAACTCAACTACTTGGCGTAACGAGTTGAATCACTACTTTTTAACGATGTTCGCTTGAAACCATAGGAAAAATGGCAATCCTTTGTTGCCAAATGAAATAATACAACAACTTTTTGGAGAATGATGATGTTACATAAACCATTCATCAGCCGATCTCGGCTTGTTACCTTACTTATTTTATATCTACTGTTCAATTCGATGACAGCAAACGCGGCGACGATTACGCAAACCGCCGTTAATGAAGTGGCACTCTCAAGCACTATTCAAATTGATTCGGCCGCCACCGATTTTTATATTTTTGGCGAGAATGTCCAGAAAAGTGGTGAGCCATCCGTATTTAGTGATGTTTCAGGCCCTTTCAGCCCCCAAACAGATTCGGAGGTCAGAATAGCTTGGACAGGTGGCGATCCCACCGTGTCGGCAACGGGTTCAACCAAGTATGACGTTTGTTTGTCGGGGAAGGGCTTTAAATCGCCCACCCCGGTTTCTTGTCAATTCACGGTAAAAATGCCTAGCACAGCGGCTACCTTGGAATTTTGGTTAATTCCCAATGGGAATACCAAGTCCATCAGTTATGATGTCACGGTTGGCGGTGTAAAAAATTCCTATTCAAATCAGCCTAGTAAGAGACATTATCGCCGCTTTGCCTACACTATTACGGACGCTCAGGTGGATGAATCCATCACTGTGGCCGTGAATAACATCACGGGTATCAACGATTGGCACAGCCTCGGTTTTCAAGCGGCGCAACTGAAGGTGATCAAAGCGATTCAAACACTTGAGTTCAAACCGGTGACTAAAGGCACCGTGGGACAATCAGCAACTTTAAGTGCCACGGCCAGTTCGGGTCTAACCGACATCAAGTTTGCCAGTACGACGGAAAGTATTTGCACCGTGAATGGAACTCAGGTTAGCTTTAAGGACGCGGGGACTTGCGCGGTTACTGCTAAACAAGCGGGTAACAGCAATTATTTGCCCGTGACCGCCAGCGGCGAGATTTTGGTGGCGGATAAGCCTACAGAGACTGCGTTGCTGGGTAAAACTGTGGGCGATGCGGAATTTTCGTTGCCCGCTACCAGCGATCAGGACTTAACCGTTGAGTGGACTCTAATGGCTGATAGCCAGGGTTGCACGCTCAACGGTAATAAAATCACGCCGGTGAGTGCGGGGACTTGTATTATTCACGGTTTTCAAGCCGGGAATGCGACGACTAATCCAACGCAAACGGTCGTGCGGATTGAAATTAAAGACGCTCAACCTATTGAACCACAAGAGCAAAATCTCAGTATCTCTCTCGTTGCTGACCACAATTTGGTTGGCGAAGTTGCCACGGTGAAAGTCAGTCTGGGAGAATCTGGGAACACGGTGGATTTGCAAGTCAGTACGCCCGAAATTTGTAATTTGCAAGGGACTGGCGTGACTTTGTTAAAGGAAGGCACTTGCACCGTCACGGGGACTCAAGCGGGTAATACGCAATATTTAGAGGCGAGTGCGTCGAGTAGCGTCACGGTGAAAACCGATAAAGCGACGTTTGGCCTGAAGGTTTTGAGTAATAAGGACAATAGTGGTCAATTAACGCAAGTCAGTCAAGCCGATACCGTGAATATCGAGTTGCAAGTGACGGCCGCGGTTAAAGATGTCGGTAAAACCGCCGAGTTATTTTTGACGGTGAAATTGGGAAATGACCTATACATTTTGACCCATGAGGGTTGGCAACCGTGGGACGGCGTAACGTGGACTCCGGTGACTCAGCAAACGTTGACGGACGAGGCGATTACCATTCCTGCGTTTAGCGGGCAATTTCCAGCGTCGGGAACGTTTGAGTTTACTGCCGCCTATGGTTTGACAGGGAGTAGCGCGATTTCACAGGGACCGCAAGCGGTGGGCAATTTGACTGTGACTGCGTTTAATCCCGTGGAACAAGCGAAAACCGATTGTCTCGGTAAAAGCGGGATTTATTATGCGCAACAGTGTTTTACCGATGTCAAAGACTTGGGCAACGGTTTTGCGGGCGGGATTTATGTCGAAGGACAA
>BeggDRAFT_10010_pt1 | contig 27868 bp, 16 predicted proteins | sample TarBiozoneFS08_3_FD_50710 | JGI IMG/M metagenome (IMG submission 50710) | reverse complement strand
TGGGAGGAAGGTGTGCATCCGCAGTTAATTAACAGTGATGAGATGCTATTGCAGAAACTGGAATATATCCATCAAAATCCAGTGAAGCGAGGGTATGTAGATTTGATTGAAACATTGGCGTTATTCTAGTGCGCGTAATTACTTGGGGCAACCAGGGTTGATTCCTGTCTATACGGAATGGTGAACAGGTGCAAACTGGAGACTGTCTTATTTTTGACATAATTACAGATTAGTATGATAAGTTTGTGTAATTATTGAAGGAGGATTTTCGCTGTGAAAAAGAAGGTGTTATTTGTGTGTGTGCATAACAGTGCTCGCAGTCAAATGGCTGAAGCTTGGTTGAATTATTTATGCGGTGAGCAGTTTGAGGCGGAAAGTGCGGGATTGTCTCCTGGTCAGTTGAATCCTTTGGCAGTACAGGTAATGCGAGAAGTGGGTATTGATATCAGTCACAAACAGCCCCAAGCGGTGTTTGATTGTGTGAAGTCGGGTAAGTTATATGCGTTTGTGGTCACGGTGTGTGACGAGTCAAGTGCGGAGCGATGTCCAATTTTTGCCGGAGTTACTCAGCGTTTGCATTGGGGTTTTCCAGATCCTGCAGCTTTGTTGGGAACGGAGGAGGAGAAGTTGGCAAAGACTCGAGAAATCAGGGAGATGATTAAGGTGAAAATTTTGGAGTGGTGTCAACAGGTGGGTAAATAGGGCAGGTGGTCCGGAAGATAGCTATGGCGGGTACAATCGAAAATAGTGGGGATTTGTGGAGTCGGTTGGGAATGTACTTGTCAGTGAGGATTTGTCAGTAGAGGTACACAACAAGGGATGGTTGAGTCGGGATTGGTGATCAGGGAGGATAACGGCAGGGGCAGTGCTTGGAATTTTTGGAGTTGTACTATTGCTTAGGGAACGAGCCCTTGCCGGTTCCCATCAACTTTTTTAAGGTGCTAAGCAGTGGATTTTTAAGGATAAATGTGGGAGTCTCCCGCTTTAAGGATACCACAAAACATGCCTTCGGGTACATCGGGCACTCCATCATAGTGGTAAAGCAGGCATTTTTTTTGAATTTCTGGGTCTAGGTGGTTGATGAGGTCGGAAATGTGGGGATGCACTCCGGAAGGGAAGGGGGAAGTTTCGCAGTCCATGTAAATTTTATTGGCTTTACGGTAGTGCATTTCAAGTTGAGGAGGAATCATATACTGAATATCAGTGGGCATGAGTACGTTGTAACCGGTAGAATATTGCAGACTGAGTCCATAGCTGGGCATTTCTTCAGAGCTGGAGAATACGTGCATGGCAAATATGGGTTTGATTTTCCAGTGTTCTTCGCCGTCTTGGAAGACGTGAGTAACGGTGGTCCCATCTTCTTGTTTGCCAACGAGGTGAATGTCAAAATAGGTTTCTAAACAAACGTCGGGCACGCCTTGTACTGTGTCAACTCCGGGACCCACGGCTCGCCTTAGAGGTTCTAAGACTTTTTTGTGGACGAACAAATCCGGCTTGGTATTTCCTGGAGGAGTGCCCCAAGTTTTTTGTTCATGAAAGAGTTTGTTGGCGATGAATTCATCCCCCAGCCATTCTTTTTTGGCTTGGGTATAGAAGGGGTTGAACAGGGTAGTGAGCGCCATATACTCCATTCCACCAATGTGATCGTTGTGGGGATGGGAGATATAAACACCGTCGATTTGACTGGAAGAAAGGTCGATTGCTTTCAGGGCATGTCTGACATCACCACCGATGTCCAACAGTAGGCGGTAGGGAGCTTTTCCATTCCGTTTACTGGGCATGTCAAATTCGATGAGGAAGTTGGAATGCCATTTGGGATTGTAGTAGCGTTTGGTCAGTTGGGCCAGTTTGCTTTGTAGGTCTTCTTTAGTCAACTTGACTTCGGGTGTTTCAATCAGTTGGGAGAGCAGTGCATAGACATCTTTTTCCAAAATAACCCTTTCGTATTCCCCTGTCGAAAATGCCGCATTAACGCCGATGGCTGTGATTTTCATCTTTTAAAACTCATTGATTATTTAAAACTTTGACACAGATAGCCTGTAATGGATGGTAATAAGGTAATGTTAGGCATGAATCATACCAAGTCTTCTTGAATTAGACTTCTTGCAAAAGTAAATGATGCGATACGAAAAAGTAAAAGGGAAATCCCCGTTGGAGGCTTTAGCCGGCTAGCCGTAGGCATTACCCCACACACACAAGTTGCAAGGGACTACCGCTGGCCGGCTAAAGCCTCTACTTCAACGTATCAGCTAAAGCCTCTACTCCAACGTATCAGCTAAAGCCTCCATTCCAACGTACCGGCTAAAGCCTCTACTCCAAAGCCTCCATTCCAACTGTCTTAACTGAGGGGCATTTTTTATGATCGCATACTTTTGCAAGAGGTTTATTGGGGAAGCAAGGTGTTGGGTTAGTCATGGACCGGCCGCTGAGTTCATGCGGTCATGCTGAGGTCGAAATATCAGTATGCTTTCAAATCGATTTGCACAAATGATAGCCCCGAGAGGGAATCGAACCCCCATCAGGTGATTACAAATCACCAGTTTTACCATTAAACTATCGGGGCGTCAAGGTTACCGTACTTCGGTTGCTGGAAGATACTCTAGTAAGATGTTTTCCGACGCTATCAGGTGGATCGGATCCTGTACCGTCATGCTAATCGAACTTATTTTAGGCTATTTTAACCCAAGGTGCAATGTTTTCTAAAAATTTAGGGGGTTGGGCAGTTTGTATGCCCTTTAAAGGTAGATTCATGGGCAGTCTATGGATTTTTTCTGAGCAAAGGCGGATAATAAATCCTCTTTACCAGGAGGCAGGCTTACAATAATCCAATGGTGAGTGGTGGTTTTATGGCGTTCTTGTACCGTCACCTCAGGATGACCTTTGGACTTCAATTCCGTTACTCGGAGTTCTGCATTAACGGGTTTAGAGTACAGCCCTAGGGAAATGGCATGATCGAATTCGCCACTGGTGACGATGCCAAATTCTTTGATTCCGTCTGCACTGAGTTGTTTGGCTTTTTGGCGGGCGGCTTCAGAACTGCCAGTCGGCGGTATGTAGACCCAAATTCCAGTGAGCTGTTGTTCTTCAGTGGTTTGCTCTTTTTCAATTTGAAGGGACTTTGTACGCAATTGAGTTTTAGCCACCGCCAATTCTGAGTCTTTGGCAAAGGGTCCTATTTGAAAACAAGATAATTCAGTTTGGGAAGGGACTGCCATTTTTGGAATGGGGTTGATCGGTTTGGCAGGCGGCTCTTGAGGAATAAGTGTTTTAAGAGGAGAAGGAGGAGGAGGTGATTTTGGCTTTTCCAGAGTGACCAATTGGGGAGCAGAAGTTTGATTTTCTGAAGGTTGGGCTATCTTCAAAGGCGGCAACTGGGAATTTAAGGAGGGAGGAGAAGTCAGTTTAAAGTCCGTGGGTTGCCAAGGTAGCCAAGTTAACCAAGGGAATTGTTCCAATTGCCACAATAAAAATAGCAGGTTGATCAGCAGTAAGGTAAGGGCTAAGCGACGCATACTTTTTCATGAGAGGTTAAGGCTAAGCCTTGCAATACCAATTCAGGGTGACAGTGATATTCCCGAGTCATAAAAGGCAGTAGTTGTGGGACGTCGCCTCCGGTCAAAATCAATTGCAGTGGAGTGGCGGTTGGATGGGCTGTGATTTCCCATTGTTCAATCACCCAATTCATCCAACCAATTACCGCATAAAGGGGACCACGAGTGAGACCAGCGTAAGTATTATTTGCCAATAGGGAATGGTTGGGTTGTTCAAATTCTCCTGATTGCCGTAATCTTTGCAACAATGATTTTGGGAAAGCTTGGGAGAGACTGGCCAAACCTGGCATGATCAAACCTCCTTGATGTTGTCCTTCCTGAGTTAATATGTCTAAGGTGATCGCAGAGCCGCAATCCACTATGCAGAGATTGTTGTTGGGATATAAATGGTGAGCAGCCTTAAGGGCCAGCCACCGGTCTACGCCTAATTGTAGAGGAACGGTATAGCCATTTTGGACTCCAGCGGCTTGGGATTCCGTTTTAACCACTTCAGCTTGAAGTTGCCAATGCTTTTTTATCCAAATCTTTAACAATTCAGTATCCTTAGGACTGGCCACGCTGGACAACCAAACTTCCTCAACTTGCGTCAATGACTGCCAATGGGCAGCGATCAAAACTTCATTGAATACCTGTTCAACATAACAAAATTGATCCAAAGGTCCCAACTTTCCCAATTTGCTGTCATAATATGCCCATTTTATCGCACTGTTGCCCAGGTCTACCATTAATTTCACCGTCATTTAAACTCCAATTTCAGTCCGTCTACTCAATCTATCCTTACCAGTGCAAATCACCACTATTTCGACGCACTGTTACTTCTCCGTGAACATAACGATTGATTAAATTTCCTTCTTGTATCTGCAGGGCACCCTGTTGATCAATTCCCAATGCAGTTCCATATACCCATTTGTTATCCGCTAATTTTAACCACACCGGTTGCTGATACAACCGATCCAATGCCTGCCATTCCTTCAAACACTCGCCAGTCAATCCTCTATATCCATAATCTGTCAAGCATTGCCAACTCACCTGTATCATGGCTGCCGCCAACTTATTACGGGAAAATCCAGTTGGCAAGACCTGCCGTAAATCCGTCCAGCCTTCATTTAAGCATTCGGTCGGCAACTGCACGTTGATTCCCAACCCCATCACCACTTCTAATACTCTGGAATTCGACACCGCGGAGCTCTGAACCCCAGCCCAGTTCGTTGCTAACGACGGTGGTGACACTATTTTTTCACCTGACACGCATGATGAGTTCACTGCCAATCGGGTTTCCAACAACAATCCCGCCAATTTGCGATCCTGACATATAATATCATTACACCATTTTATCTGACAATCTACTCCCCAATTACGTAGTAATTTTACAATACTCACCGTCAAAGCTACACTCAGTCCCCCCACATTCACTGCCCCCAAGTCCATAGTGTAAGTACAGCGAATCGACAAGTACAGCCCACTCCTATAAGGGGAAATCCAACGGCGACCCTGTCGACCTCTACCCGCTGTTTGATGCTCCGCCAAACACACTTTACAGGTAGGATGCCGCCAAAGAAAATCATTGGTCGAATCTACCGTCGGTAAAATCACCAAATGAGAGCCCAATTGGCTACGGACAGGAGGAGATAAATAGTTGACAATCTTTGTATCACTTAAAAGATCCAGCATGTTCTCAACCATTGAAAAACACAAATAGAAGTAGTATTAGCTTCAGTAGAATGGGCTGACAACAGGGCGCCCATCAGAAGCACATCAATCGCTTAAAACTACCCCCTGCTCTCCTTTATAAGGGGGGAGCAGAGAGCTTAGGGATAGTCAATTCCCTTCCTGGACAAGGAAGGGTTAGGGGTGCTAGCTCCCGTAGGATGGGCTTCCCAGGGGTCAGCTCATCCTGCGTATGCTTATCCACTACCGACAAAATAAGGATCGGACGTGTAAAGCAACCCACTTTTATCCTCAATTATATCTCAGAAAGTTACCTTGATCTACTAGAAAAAACAAAGTATGATCGCCAATTAATCACCAAAAGCAGATACGCTTTATCAGAACGCGGAACTTCACCATGCCTTATTCACTACTTCAAAGCATATCCACACCCGATCAATTACGTCAATTATCAGAATCGGAACTCCCCCGATTAGCCAATGAAATCCGCAGATTTTTGATAGAAATCGTCAGTCGTACCGGAGGACATCTTGCTTCCAACTTGGGCAGCTTGGAATTGACCCTGGCCTTACACTACGTTTTTAATACTCCTGAAGACCGTTTGGTCTGGGATGTGGGGCACCAAAGCTATACCCACAAAATTCTCACCGGTAGGCGGGAGGAAATGAGCAGTTTACGCCAATACCAAGGCATTTCCGGATTCCCAAAACGCAGTGAGAGTCAATATGACACTTTTGGGGTGGGACATTCCAGTACCTCAATCAGTGCGGCCTTGGGCATGGCTCTGGCTGCTCGCCAAAAAGGGATACAACGACACACCATCGCCATTATTGGAGACGGAGCCATGACCGCCGGCTTGGCCTATGAAGCACTGAATCACACTGGGGAAACCAAAGCCCCCCTATTAGTGATTCTCAATGACAATCAAATGTCTATCTCTCCTAACATAGGAGGACTTTCCAATTACCTCGCCAAATTATTGACCAGTTCTCTCTATACTACTGTTCGCCAAGGAAGTAAACAGTTGCTCAAAAAAGTTCCTACTATGCGGGAATTGGCCAGACGCACGGAACAACATTTGAAGGGCATGATAGTCCCAGGTACTTTATTTGAGGAATTTGGTTTCAACTACATTGGACCCATTGACGGTCATCATCTTCCCACTTTATTGACCACTCTCCACAATATCAAAGGGTTAGAAGGTCCCCAGTTTCTTCATGTGCTCACGCAAAAAGGCTATGGTTTTCCACCGGCTGAAGAAAAACCTGCCAAGTACCATGGTGTGACTGCCTTTAATCCTCAAACCGGAGATTTTTTACAAGAAACCGCTTCATTACCCACTTATACCCAAATTTTTGGCGATTGGTTATGCGACATGGCAGCTGCTGAGGAACATCTCATAGGTATCACACCTGCCATGTGCGAAGGATCGGGACTGGTCACCTTTGCCCAACAGTATCCCGATCGCTATTTCGATGTGGGAATTGCTGAACAACACAGCCTTACCTTGGCCGCGGGTCTGGCCTGTGAAGGACTTAAACCGGTCGTGGCAATCTATTCCACCTTCCTACAACGCGGCTATGATCAACTCATCCATGACATTGCCCTACAAAATTTACCCGTTCTATTGGCCATAGACCGCGCTGGCCTAGTCGGAGGAGATGGTCCCACTCATGCCGGCTCATTTGACCTCAGCTACCTCCGATGTATTCCCAATTTGGTCATCATGACTCCCTGTGATGAACTTGAATGCCGCCAAATGTTAAGCACCGGTTTTTACCACGCTGGACCCTGCGCAGTTCGATACCCGAGAAGAACCGTCACAGCTCCCTTGTCAACTCGAGACTTAAGTACTTTGGCAATTGGCAAAGCCGAAATACGACGCCAAGGAAAAAATATTGCCCTCCTGGTATTTGGCACTTTACTCGCCAACGCCATAGAAGCAGCCGAATCACTGGACGCCACCCTCGTCAATATGCGCTTTGTCAAACCCTTGGACGAAGAATTACTGGACACCATTGCTCAACAACATCGATTTCTAGTCACTTTGGAAGAGAATGTGATCATGGGAGGCGCAGGCAGTGCAGTTAACGAATATCTACATCAACGAGGTCATACTCTTCCCATCTTAAACTTGGGACTTCCCGACCAATTTACACAGCAAGGCGATGTGCCCACCCTCCTGAATCTGTACGGGCTTGATCCCAGCGGAATTCTCAACTCAATCAAAACCGCCTTACATCAACTCCCATCATTTGTCAGTGAAGATTTGAATTGACAGAACAGCAGTTTTTCATTTAAAATACACCCTGTCTTTAAAGGTATTAACTCTAATTAAGTATATGGGACCTTGCAGTTCCCTATGGGTAAACCCTCCAGAAACAAGGAAAATTAAATATGTGGAAAATGATGTTTTGTACTCTAATCATAGGAGTTCTAACTGCACAACTGGTTTGGGACAATAAAAGCGGGGCTCAAGAACAAACTGCCCACCCTGACTCCACCACCAACACTGAACCTGTTGAATCAAGTTGGCTATCCAATGGGAAAGAATTGGGAACTTGGTGGGATAAAAATCCCAAAACTTTACCTTCCCTGCCGGAAGCTTTACTTTATCATCTGGAGGGCAGTTACTCTCTCACCAAAAACACCGGCGTTGTCGAACTTGATTCTCGAAGCCTTAACCTGCAATTGTATCTGCGTAAGGGTCTCACCACCAGTGAGACCAGTTACAGCCTGGCTAAAAACAAAATGGAAATTAAACTCCAAAATGGATTCGGTGAAACTGAAGAATATTACTATCATCAAGGTCTCTATCACGCAATAACCGATAAAATTTCACTGACTGTAGGCACCATTGGAGACCGTAACCTTAGTAAATTCATCGACAAACGCACTGTTCACTACGGAGGACTTATATACACTCCATTTGACACTGAAGACCTCACCCTAAGTTTCATCGGCGCCTATGGCCAAACCAAAATCACGTACCTCATGTCCGAAATCCCTTGGCCCTACATAGAAGACTTTCCCTCAATGGAAGCTTACAAAAGTGGCGCCATGTATTTTCTGGAATCTCTCAATTGGCAAATCAGTCCCAGTGTTGGCCTCTCCCAAAAAATCCGACATTTGGGATATTTTGACGACCCTGAATTTTACAACACCGAAATCAGTCTAGAAATCAACACCACCCTGACCGAATCGATCTCACTGATCACTGGCTATACCTTAGAAATTGACAAAAACTCCTTTACCAAAACAATGATCGACTATCTTGCTGCCCGAAGAGCATCGGGGAAAGACTCAGGAAGTATGGAAACCAAAGCAACCTCCATCAATGTTGGGCTCCAATTTTCCTTTTAGCAATACCTTAAAAACACTATAAAACTTTCCAAGCCGGGAACTTAGACATGTTTAAAATAATAACCTATAATCTAATCGTCGGGATTATAACCAGCCAACTCACCTGGACAACACTCACAATGGCTCAAGAAGCCACTCCAGCCTCGGCACAACCTCCACCAGCCGTTGACAGTTGGCTATCAAATGGCAAAGAACTTGGACCCTGGTGGCGCAAAAACGCCAAAGCTCTGCCCTCAATTCCCGAACCTTTACTCTATCATGTCGAAGGAACCTATAACTTTCTAAAATCCACCGGCAGTATAGATATGGATATTCAAAAAATTGACTTGGACCTTTACTTCCGTAAAGGACTAATCACCAGCGAAACCTCCTATATACTGGATGAAACCTCCACTGAGATCAAGCTGCAAAATGCACTGATTGAAAGAGAAAATTACTTTTATCAACAAAAATTTACAATGGCAATCACCGATCAAATCGCAGCGGCTGTAGGAATTGTAGGCGATCGCAATCTCACCAAATTCATCGATGAACGCACCGTCTATTTTGGCGGACTGATCTACACTCCAATCGACACCTCAGACCTGACTATAAACTTAGTTGGCGCCTATGCCCAAACCAAAATTGCTTACCTCATGTCAGAAGTTCCTCGAAGCTACAAAGAAGATTTTCCTGGAGTCGGAGACTATGAAAGTGGCACCATCTACCTTGTAGAATCTCTGGATTGGAAAATCAACCCTATTGTCAGCCTCACCCAAAAAATTCGTCATTTCAGCTACCTTGACGACACTGAATTCTACAACACCAACGCCAGCATAGGTTTCACCTTTAAACTCACAGAAACCATCTCCCTCACTACCAATTATACTGTAGAAATTGACAAAAACTCATTCAGCAAAACCATGACTGACTACCTTGCTGAAAGAATCGCCTCAGGAAAAACCGCTGGAGTCATGGAAACCACAGACACCACAATGACTATCGGCATCAAATTCTCTTTCTAATTACCTCATAACCTCCTACTTTCTCAACAAAATTAGACCTCAAAACTATGCGATAATGAAAAGATAAGAACTGCCCAGCCTACCATTATCTGCCATTCAGTTAAAGTACCTTGGGGTGGAGGCTTTTCAGTTAAAATATCTTGGAGTAGAGGCTTTAGCCAGCCAGCGGTAGGCATTTAAAGTACCTTGGAGTGGAGGCTTTTCAGTTAAAATATCTTGGAGTAGAGGCTTTAGCCGGCTGGCGGTAGGCATTTAAAGTACCTTGGAGTGGAGGCTTTAGCCGGCCGGCGGTAGGTATAACCCCACACACACAAATTGCAAGGTGCCTACCGCTGGCCGGCTAAAGCCTCCACTCCAACGGGAATTTCCTTCTAAAGCCTCCACTCCAACGGGAATTTCCCTCTAAAGCCTCCACTCCAAAGGGAATTTCCCTCTAAAACCTCCACTCCAACGGGAATATCCCTCACTGATCTCATCCTTATCCCATCATTTACTTTTGCAAGAGGTCTATTCAATTAACCCTCCCCCTGCATTCTCCTTTTCAAAGAGGATGCTCATCACCACCTTCTCCACTCCTCCCAATATGGACCACTGTCATTTTGCTCCCAACTATGTACAACGACGACCTTGAGTGCATCCCTCTCCACCAGTTCACCGAACAAGCCTACCTAGACTATGCCATGTCGGTCATTCTCGACCGAGCCCTACCGCACGTTGGAGACGGATTAAAACCCGTGCAAAGACGCATTGTCTATGCCATGTCTGAACTGGGACTCAAATCCAGCAACAAATACAAAAAATCTGCCCGCACAGTGGGCGACGTCCTTGGCAAATTTCATCCCCATGGCGACAGCGCCTGCTATGAAGCCATGGTACTCATGGCCCAATCCTTCTCCTATCGCTATCCACTGATAGACGGACAAGGCAACTGGGGCTCCCCAGACGACCCCAAATCATTTGCGGCTATGCGTTACACTGAAGCCAGACTCTCCCCTTACACCGACCTACTCCTTTCAGAACTGCCTCAAGGCACTGTCGACTGGCAACCCAACTTTGATGGTACTCTAGAAGAACCTAAACTGTTACCCGCCCGTTTGCCCAACATATTACTCAATGGCAGCTCTGGAATCGCAGTGGGCATGGCCACAGACATTCCCCCTCACAACCTAAAAGAAGTCGTCGCTGCCTGCATTCACCTGCTCAAAAATCCCAAAGCCACTGTGGCAGAACTCTGCTCCCACTTACCCGGTCCCGACTATCCCACCGAAGCCGAAATCATCACCTCATCCCATGAACTCCTCAAAATCTACGAAACTGGGAATGGCTCCTTGCGAATGCGCGCCTGCTATACCAAAGAAGAAGGGAACATCATCATAACCGCCCTTCCTTACCAAGCCTCCGGTGCCAAAATCATTGCCCAAATTGCCACCCAAATGACCACCAAAAAACTCCCTATGGTCGAGGACATACGAGACGAATCTGATCACGAAAACCCAGTACGTTTAGTCATTGAACCCCGTTCCAACCGAATCAATATTGAAGAAGTCATGGCCCACCTGTTTGCCACCACCGACCTTGAACGCAGCTATCGGGTCAACATGAACATAATTGGCTTAGACTATCGTCCCCAAGTCAAAAATCTAAAAACCCTGCTCCAAGAATGGCTCACCTATCGAGAACAAACTGTGCGGCGTCGCCTTGAATACCGACTGCACAAAATCACCCAACGTCTTCCCATTCTCGAAGGTCTGCTCATTGCTCTACACAACCTGAACACCGTCATTGCTATCATCCGCGAACAAGATGAACCCAAACCGATGCTCATGAAAAAACTAGCCCTGTCTGAATTTCAAGCAGAAGCCATTTTAGAATTACGATTGCGCAGCCTGGCCAAATTGGAAGAATTGAAAATTCGCAACGAACAAAAAGACCTACTCAAAGAACAAACCAACCTAGAAAAACTGCTGGGCTCTGACAAAGAACTCAAAAAACTCCTCACCAAAGAACTCCAAACCGAAGCTGAACTCTATGGGGACTCAAGGCGTTCTCCCCTCGTACAACGAGCTCAAGCCCAAGCCCTCAACGAATCAGTATTACTTCCCACGGAACCAATCACCGTAATCCTCTCTCTTAAAGGTTGGATTCGCGCCGCCAAAGGACACGATATCGACCCCACCGCTCTCAACTACCGAGCCGGGGACAGTTTTGTCGATGCCTGTCAAGGACGCAGTCATCAACAAGTCATCCTACTGGACGCCACCGGCCGCAGCTATTCCACCCCAGCTCATACCCTCCCTTCTGCCCGCAGCTTTGGCGAACCCCTGACCAGTCGGTTCTCACCCGCCAATACCATTGATTTCACTGCTGTTTTACTCGGAGAACCTGACACCCGTTGCCTATTAGCCTCCAGCACTGGTTACGGTTTTATCACCTCTTTAGAGGATATGTACACCAAAAACAAAGCCGGGAAAGCCGTTCTCACCTTACCTACCGGCGCTCACAACCTGCCCCCCCTACTCATTCAACCCGAACAAGACCACTATCTGGTCATCACCAGCGCCGGCTATATGGGCATCATTCCCCTCACTGAACTTCCACAACTGAGTAAAGGCAAAGGCATTAAACTTCTCAACATTCCCAGCAAATCCCAAGAATCCATCATCCATCTAGCCACCCTCAATCTTTCGGACAACATCACCCTTTATTCCGGCAAGCGACAACTGCAACTCAAGGAACGAGACCGTGATTTTTACCTGATAGAACGCGGAAGAAGAGGGAATAAACTGCCGCGAGGTTTCCAAAACATAGATCATCTGGAAATAACTGCCCCTAAAAAATAATTCCCAAGTCCTCAACTTCCAATTTATAGCAAAACCAACATAAGTAAGAACTGCCCCTCAGTTAAAATACCCTGGAGTAGAGGCTTTAGCCGGACAGTGGTCGGCCCTTGCAATTTGCGTATATGGGTGATGCCTACAGCTGACCAGCTAAAGCCTCCACTCCAATCTACCTTTTTATCGCATCATTTACTTTTACAAGAAGTCTACTCTGTTTCAGACATTTTTACCCTTGACCTATTTAACCATTTTATACTGACTTTGCCATATCATCACACCAGTTAACCTGTGGGAATCAATATTACATGGATACCCCCTCCAACCCCTCTATTCCCAAACCTTTCTACAAATACCGTCGTGTTCTCCAACGCTTCTTCATCGATCTCATCCTATTGACTATTCTGTTACTGGGGACCCTGACTTGGATTATCACCACAGAAACTGGTTTGCAAATTCTTACCCAACAAATTCAACTCTGGTCCCCCGGAAAACTCACCCTCCAAACAGTTCAAGGACGCTTATGGGACCGCTTCATTCTCACCGATCTACACTACCAACATCAATCTTTTAAACTGCAACTTCAACATTTTGAATTCTCTTGGGAAATCAACGCTTTATGGGAAAAACGTCTCCATATCAAACGACTGTGGCTAGACAACATTACCTTACACACAACCCCCTCCCCCTCGACCAAACCCGCTCCCCCCTTCCAACTCCCAAACCTCAAATTGCCTCTGCAAATCGCTGTAGATGACTTTAAAATTCAACAACTTACCTTACAACCCCCTGACACCCAACCCTTGCACATCGATCACCTAGAATTACGCTCTATCACCACTGACAAATTAATTCTCCAACACTTTCACATCGACTCCCCCCTGCTTCACCTACAAGCCTCTGGTCAATTGGGCTTTAAACAACCCCATCCCCTTGATCTCAAACTGGCTTGGACTCTGCAACTGCCCAAGACCATTCAACCCCTTCAATCTTTACCAATCATCGGCCAAGGCCAAATCACCGGCAATCTGAAACAATTGATCATCACCCACACCATCAGCCAACCCCTGACGATTAAATTGCACAGCACCCTACAAAATGTGCTCGAAAATCCAGATATTGCTACCACATTGACTTGGGAACACCTGTATTGGCCGTTGACTGATCAACCAAAACTAATTCATGCTCAACAAGGACAACTGACTTTTCAAGGACAACCCAATAACTATCACCTTCAATTGCATACTCAGCTCACCAGTCCACACCTTCCTTCTGGGAATTGGGAATTAAATGCCCGCGGCAATCAACAAACCTTACAACTCAACAAACTGGGCATCAAACTGCCCACCGGGCAACTGTCAGCCAGTGGCCATATCAATTGGCATTTCCCGGATAACAATCGACATTCCAATACTTTACCCATTCATACCGCCAACCTTCAATTACAGGCTCAACAAATCAATTTAACCCCATGGTGGCCCACTTGGCCGGAACAATTGCGATTAAATGGGCAACTGAATGCCCAATTTGGCAATCATGAACTGACAATTGCCCAATTACACCTCGAATTGCCTCAAACCGATACCCATCTACAATTACAAGCAAAAACTGATCTCTCTCACCTTAACTCCCCTAAAATTAAAAAGTTACAACTGAATTGGCAACAAGCTCACTGGCCACTTTTCTCCCCGCAAACCAAGTCGGAAAAAATCACTCTTTTATCGCCAACCCAGATTTCTGGAAAATACGAACTTTCCCCAACCACTTTGCTCATCAGTCCCAAAGGGGAACTGAAGTTAAGTGGACACTGGGAAGATTATCAGTTACAACTGAATACCCAATTGATTGGACAACAAATTCCTTTTGGGGAATGGCAAATTTCTGCTCAAGGCAATCAGCATCAGATTAAAATTAAAAAATTACACAGTCAAACCTTGTCCGGCCAAATAACTGGCCATGCTCATTTGCAATGGCATCCCAGTTTAATGGGTAAATTCAATCTGGCGGCTCAAAAAATACATTTAACCCCAATATTGAACACCTGGCCTTCTGAATTGCCAATAGACAGCCAACTTGAAGCAGTACTGGAAAAAGGTGAACTTCAAATTCCCTATTGGCTTGTGCAACTGCCCCACACTCGACTCCAATTACAAGGAAAAACCACCTTGTCCGCCCATCCCCAATTTGCAGCCACATTGAATTGGGAACAGTTGTATTGGCCCCTGTTTGAACAAGCCAAGACTCAACTTCAACCTCGGGCTCAACTGGATGTAAAATCATTACCTCACAAGTCCCAATCTGGAAAAGAGACTCAGCAGTCTCCCCACCTTCAAAGTGCTCTGGTGTACAGCCCTCAAGGTCAGTTGCAACTCATTGGAAATCTTGATGATTACCACTTAAATCTTAACACTCAAATTACAACTCCTCATCTTCCAAATTCTCTACAATCCCTATTGCTGAGCGGTCATGGCAATCAACAACAGTTTCAATTAGATTCTTTAGCAACTGATTTATTACAAGGGTCTCTAAATGCCACAGGATATATTCAATGGCAACCGGTGGTAACTGCTCAATTGCAATTGCAAACTAATGACTTGTTTTTACAGGAAATTTGGGCTGATTGGCCAACTCCATTGCGTTTGAATGGGCAATTGTTAGCAAATTGGCATGATGAGCAATTGACTCTTACTCAGCTTAAATTAGATATTCCCCAAACCCAAACTCATTTGTCTTTGCATGGGGAAAGTCAATTCATCGAAAAAATACCCAAATTTGATTTGTCATGCTCTTGGCAAAATGCCCAATGGCCTTTGCAAGGAGAATCTCAGTTACACAGTCAGCAGGGAAAATTTAATTTAACCGGCACCCTTGAAAATTATCGAGTCGAATTGACCATGTTATTGGCTGGCAAGGAAATGCCAAAAAGTCACTGGGATGGGCAGGGACTGGGAAATTTGCATCATTTTCAATTGACTAAATTGCAAGGTCAATTGTTGAATGGACAAGTGGCATTAACTGGTCAAGTGGATTGGCAGCCAGAAGTGAATTGGGATTTAAAATTAACAGGTCAACAATTAGATCCTGGGCAACAATGGTCAGAGTGGCCAGGTCAACTTGCAATTGATCTGCAAACCCAGGGGCAGAAGCAGTTAGATAAACTTAAATTTTCTTTACAAATTAAGCAGTTGGATGGAAAATTACGTAATTATCCACTGCAGTTACAAACTCAATTCAGTGTGGAGAATGAGCATTATCAGGTTAAACAATTTACCTTTCGTTCAGGTCAGGCTCAATTGAGATTGGAAGGGGATGTGGGCAGGAAAAATTCTCAGTTGACTTGGCAACTTGAGGTGCCCAAATTATCCATGATATTGCCGAATAGTCAGGGGCAGTTGTATGGGGAGGGAAAAGTTTTGGGCACTTTGAAAACTCCTTACGTCACAGCAAATTTGCGAGGCAGTTCATTGAGTTTTAAGGAATTTGCTTTGTCAGAAGTGCAGGCCAATATGGGTTTGGGATTGCGAGAGACTGATGAGGTTAGGTTGGATATTGAGGCGCGGGGTGTTCAATCGGGAACAAGAATGATTGAGAAAATCATGATACAAGGTCATGGGCAAACAAATGCTCATGTTTTACAGTTACAGATGTTGTCTGGGACCGAGCAATTGAGTGTGCAGTTACAAGGGGGCATGGTTCCATTCCAACAGTGGTCAGGTCGGTTGCAACAGGGGGAGTTGAAGACTGGGCAGTGGGGAATTTGGAAGTTAAATCAGGAGGTTATCTTGTCTTTGTCAGCTGTAAAGGTCAATGTGCCTCTTGTGTGTTTGGAGTCAGTGCAGTCAAAGTCCCAAATGTGTTTGGAATTGGGCTGGAGTCGGTGGAGTACGCAACGAGCCCAATTTAAGTTATTAGCATTCCCATTGAGTTTATTAACGGGTTTGTTGCCCGAAGAGTATGAGACAGAGATTACTGGGGAATTGACTGGGAATTTATTGGCAATTGTGGATCCAAAGGGGACATTGCAGGGGAATTTGGAGGTTCAGATTTCTCCGGGTCAGGTTAGGACTTATTGGGAAGGCATGCTTAAGGAGTTGAATTATAGGGAAAGTGAGCTTAGGGTACAGGTTGATCAGGGAGGAGTCAGTGGGAGTTTGGCGATTTTATTGGCAGCGGGGAACAGTGTGCAGGGCACGGTGAGATTGCCAAATTTGACCCGTTTCCCCGCGGCTAAAGATCAGGTTGTACATGGGGAATTGCAGGTTGCATTTGGGGAATTGGGTGCTTTTGCCAGTTGGTTACCTCAAATAGAGCAGTTGCGGGGACGGTTGCAGGGGCAGTTACAGGTGGGGGGGATGTTGGGGGCACCGGCATTGGTTGGGGAGTTGCGGTTAGAGGAAACGAGTTTGTCCGTGCCAGAGGTGGGACTGGAATTGCATGATCTTAACGTTTTTATTGAGCATGAGCATTCTCATAAATTACGATTGCAGGCTGAGGTGAGTTCGGGTCCCGGGCAGTTGCAAGTGCTTGGAGATGTTGATTTTTCGATTTTTCCAGAGTGGCGCGGGGAGTTGAAAGTGACTGGGGAGCAGTTTGAAGCTGTGGATATTCCCAGTGCATGGGTGCGCATCTCACCGAGTTTGAGGGTTCAGTTGTCGGCTCGTGAGGGTGTTGACGTGCAGGGAGAGGTGAGGATTCCAGAAGCTTTGATCACGCCAGCTTCCAGTGTTGGGAATGTGGTTAAGGTTTCAGAAGATGTGGTATTTGTTGATCCTGAGCAGCCAGAATCTTTTTCAGAATCGGAAGATCTTAAGGGGTGGCCGGTTCGAAGTCGGGTGGATATTGTGTTGGGGAATCGGGTGCATTTTAAGGGGGCTGGTTTAAAGAGTCGTTTGTGGGGCAAGGTGCAAGCCAGTGGTCGTCCGGGGAAGCCAACGGTAGGGAATGGGGAGTTGTGGTTGGAGGGTACTTATAAGGCTTACGGGCAGGATTTGAAGATTGAGCGGGGGCGGATTGTGTTTACCGGAGGGGCGATTGAGAATCCAGGGTTGGATATTCGGGCATTTCGGCAAATTGGGTTAGATCGAGGGTTGGAAGAGAGGGTGGCCGGGGTGGTTATTCAGGGAACGGTAGCGGTGCCGGAATTGGGTTTGTATTCTCGTCCCACTTTGGATCAGACGAATATTTTGTCTTATATTGTGTTGGGAAAGCCAGCGGCTCAGGCAGGGAGTGAGGAGGGGGCTGCGTTGTTGGGTGCGGCGTTAGCTTCTCAGTTGCAGGGGGAGAATGGTGATTTAACTCAGGAGATTGCGCAGCAGTTTGGGTTGGATGAGGCGACGATTTCGACAGGAGGGTCTGAGGGGTTTGAACGGTCTCAGTTGTTGATTGGTAAGTATTTATCGCCGAAGTTGTATATTGGTTACGGGGTGGGATTATTCGATGCGGCTATGGTGTTGCGTATTCGTTATCAGTTGGCAGAGCAGTTGTTTTTAGAGACTGAGACTGGTGAGCAGAGTGGGGTAGATTTGTTGTATCATTTGGAGCGTTAGAGGTGGGTTCAGTTGAGTGTTCTCGAGGGGAATGTGGTTTGTTCATCAAGGGCAATTTTTTCTAGGTAAGTTTCGGCAAAACGGGTGATTTTTCCCCATGAGAATAGCAAATGCCAGCGTTTGCCTCCTTTTTGTTTCCAAAGTACGGCGGAACGAATTCCTGCCAGGAGTAGAGAACGGACTTTGTCAGTGTTGTGTGGGTTTTGTAGGAAGCGGGGTTCGCCAGCGACTTGGATGCGTTCCGGAAATGTGCTGAGGGTTTGGGTGTAGAGTTGGGCGAGTTGGCCACAAATTTGGGGATCGGTAACTGGGCAGTGTTTGGCTTGTTCGATTACGTCTTGTAGACCTTGACGGACTAGGGTGAGCATATCGGAGCGTTTCATGAGTTGTTTTTCTGCGATCATAATGCTCCGTACGTAACGCATAACTTCTAAATTTTTTTTGGAGATTACTCCATTGAGCACAATTTGTTGCAGTCCCAATTTGAGTCCAGAGAGTCCTCCGTAAACGTCAATTATAGAATCTGCGTCGATTTTCAGAATGCTGTCAATACTGCTTTCAAAGGGAGCTTGTTCAATCATTCCTTGTCGGGCTATTTGTCGGACTAATTCCGCACTTTGAAAAATACCGGCCAGTGCAAGTGTATTTTCCTGTAAACTCATAATCTAGAGGGTTAGAAGGGTCAGATGGTTGACGGGAAGTTGGTATAATAGTTGAGTGAGCAATTTGGGGAATTGTTATAGGGTGAGCAAATTGGTGGAGGCGGCGGGAATTGAACCCGCGTCCGCGAATCCTCTACTTCTGGTACTACGTGTGTAGTTAATCTATTGTTTGGCTGTTGACACACCGATTAACAGGTTTATCAACAGTGAGTCTAGTAAAATTTAGTAAAATTGGCCCAGACATTCAATTTCACGAGTTTGTTAGAGTCGACCCTTGTTCTAAATACACAAACACTTTCTAGTCAAGGGCTAGCCGACTAAGCGGCTAGGGCGTAAACGTCGTCGTTGGCGTTTATGTTTTTTTGCAGACAGTTTTTCGAGATAATCTGCAACTCGACACGCACCTTCAGTTTTGTAACCCACGTCGAAGCCAAGTCGCCCCCATTGATTACAACTTAGAAATTAGCATTACAATAGCAGAATCAGTTAAGCTATTCAAGTAGCTTAAGCAACCTTTTTTGGATTCGGTGTGATTCTACGATAAAAAGGTAGATCGATCCGCCCAATTCTTCCTTGTTAGGGAGGATAATTATGCTGCCCCTGGGTTACAAACGCGGAGGGTGTGGCGCCTTTTTTTCAAGGAGGGCAGGGATTATATTTCCTCTTTAAAGGGACGTTTACTTCTCCTTACTGAGTTAGGAAAATGATTTTCTTCCTTGATTGGGAGAGAAATGATTGATATCCCTTTATTTAAAAATGGGAAATAGTGGGCTTCTTTTTTACTCTATACTTCTATAAAGTTTTAAAAACTATGCTGAATAATTATGTCAAGAAAATTTTATGTTCTCGAGTTTATGAGGTGGCGGTCAAAACCCGTTTGGATTATGCAACCACTTTATCGCGGATCCTCAATAATTCCATTTGGATCAAACGGGAGGATAGACAACCGATCTTTTCCTTTAAAATTCGGGGTGCCTATAACAAAATTTCTACCCTGTCCAGAGAAATCCTTGCTAAGGGGATAATTGCCGCTTCTGCAGGTAATCATGCGCAGGGAGTGGCGTTATCTGCTGCCAAATTAAATATTCCTGCTCTGATCATCATGCCTAAAACGACTCCGGAAATTAAAGTGACCTCTGTGCGTAATAGGGGAGCAGAAGTGCACTTGCATGGGACCACTTATGATGACGCCAGCAAACGGGCTCAACAATTGGCCAGCCAACAACAATTGACCTACATTCATCCCTATGATGACATAGATGTTATCGCAGGACAGGGTACCATTGCCATGGAAATCCTACAACAACATCCAGATCCTATTGACGCCTTATTTGTCCCTGTAGGAGGTGGAGGATTAATTGCAGGCATTGCCGCTTATGTTAAATATCTGCGTCCTTCCATCAAAGTGATCGGCGTGGAACCTGAAGATGCCCCCACATTATATCAAGCTTTACGAGCCGGAGAACGAGTCATCTTAGACCAAGTTGGCATCTTTGCCGATGGAGTGGCAGTGCGTCAAATTGGCAAATTGCCCTTTGAAATTGCCAGAGAATATGTGGATGAAGTCTTACTGGTCAATACTGATGAAATCTGTGCTGCCATCAAAGCCATTTTTGAAGAAACTCGCACGATCATGGAACCTGCCGGGGCTTTGGCTTTGGCTGGACTTAAACAATACATTTCTCGAGAAAACTGCCAACAACGTTGCCTGATCACCATTGCCAGTGGCGCCAACATGAATTTTGAACGACTTGGTTACATCACCGAACGCACAGAAATTGGGGAACAACGCGAAGCCCTGTTGGCAGTCACCCTTGCTGAACACCCCGGCAGTTTTCGCGACTTCTGTCATGCCTTGGGACAACACACCCTCACTGAATTCAACTATCGCTACGCTCATACCCTGCATGCCCAAATTTTAGTCGGAGTTCGCTTGACTGAGGGACTTGCCGAAAAAAATCGCCTCATCACCCAACTACGAGAAAAAGGATATCCCCTGATTGACCTGACCGAAAATGAAATGGCCAAAGCTCACCTGCGCCATCTGGTCGGAGGAAGAGCCTCACAACCCTTACAAGAGCGACTCTACCGCTTTGAATTCCCAGAACGACCCGGGGCCTTACTTCACTTTCTCAATCACCTTGGCGCTCGTTGGAATATCAGTCTCTTTCACTATCGCAATCACGGTGCCGCCTATGGAAAAGTACTGATCGGTATTCAAGTCTCCCCCACTCACACCCAAGAATTTCAACACTTCTTGGACAAATTACACTATCCCTATTGGGAAGAAACCAACAATCCAGCCTATTCCCTATTTCTCAACTGACCATTGCCCTGACATGAAATATACCCTAGAAGATTACAACCAAAACGCAGTGCTGAAAATACACTGGACCCTACTCATCACCCTACTTTACCTACTCAAACATTACCTGCTGGCCATCATTCCCTTTAGCTACCAAATACCACTTTTGGGACTTATCATCCGCGATGCTATTCCCAAAAATATTTTAGACCTGGCCTATCAATACTCAACCCTACTGTTACTCTTCTCCTGCCTGCCTGCCTTGCTCATTACCATCACCGCCTTAAAACGCCGTTCCCGCAAAGCTCCACAAAGTCCCAATTTCTACCGTTGGTCCTGGCAACATGGCCGCATCTTATTACTCAGCAGCATCATTTTAGAACTGATCTTGATCGGTTGGTACCTGGGCTCAGGAAAAAAACATTTCAACGAATTTATATTACTGATCATCTACTTAGACATTATGGTCATCTTCTTCATCGCCCGTTCCCAACGGGTACGAGACATCTTCAATCAATACCCTAAAACTGAAGAAGAAGAATGGCAACTGAGCCTGACCAAAAATACCCTGTTAGCCTATCAAAACTATCTTGATATTGAACTATTTACCCAATATCGAGCCGAAGCGCTTAAAAAAATCGAGACCCTAAGTGAGGAGATTTGGCAACAAGCCCAACAAGAAAATTCCATCGACGCCTATCAACGCTATTTGGACCTGCCCATAGCCCATAAAAAACACCGCTATGAAGCCAATCAACGTCTTGAACAACTCACCGCTCAACTTCACCAACCGATAAATTCCGATTAAACACCCCAGAAAGATCAACTCTACAGTAGGCTATCCCCGATTATTTCTTAACCTCACCATGCTAAAAAATTCACCCTCAAAATAAGGCAAGATTCTTGCCTAAACCAAATGACTTCCCTATAAAAAATTCAAGTAACCCCATGCTATCAATAGACCGGTTACTTGCAATACCCTTGTCAAAATAATGCCTTACGGTTCCTAAAAATACAATATCAACAAACACCAGGAATCACTGATTTCAACTCCAAACCCAAAATGGACAAACCACACCCCATTGACATGAATACCACCCATTCTCCAGAATTTTCCATTCAATACCTAGCCAAACGTTACATCATCACCTTGAGCATTATTGCCTTATTGACCATACTCGGCCACCTCCTGGTACAATGGGCCCTTGATCAACAATCTCAAGATGCCCACATCATTACCATTGCCGAAAAACAACAACTGCTCAGCGAAAATCTCAGCAAAACTGCCCTCATCATCCAATTAACCCAAGACGATGACAAACGACTCTATTATGTCGAAAAATTTCGGCATGGACTGGACTTCTGGGAACGTTTTCATATCGGACTCCAATGGGGTGATCAAGACATGGGACTCTCTGGAGACAACAGCATTACCATCATCAACATGTTTGCCAACCTGCAAATTCGTTACTTGGCCATGGACACTGCAGCTAAAAACTTACTGGCTGTATTTGAAGAAAGTTCCCTACTTTACAAGGACCTCTCCCCCTTAGTCAGCCAAATCATTGCCGAAGAAAGTGCCTTCTTACAAGAAATGGAAGCCATTGTTTCCCAATATAAATTGGAAGCCAATTCTCGATTGGAACGCCTGAAACAAATGGATTTTATCCTGGCCAGTCTCACCCTGATCATGTTACTTATCGAGGGACTTTATATCTTTTACCCGGCCCTGCAAAACATCCAACACATTCACCAAGAATTAACCATCACCAAAAAAATCTCCCAGAAAAAACAAACCTGGCTACAAATCATCCTAGACCATGCCCCGTTGGCCATTTTTATCAAAGACACCCAAGACCATTACCTATTAACCAATCACTACTTTGAGAATCTAATCGGGTTTGGCGAAGAAGAATTGCGTAATAAAACCGACCATGACCTGTTTGAAGCCAATTTGGCCAACCACTTACACAACAACGACCTTAAAGTTTGTCAAACCAAAACCCTGCAAAAATTTGAAGAAACAATACCTTCTAAAACTGCCTTACACACCTATCATTCTATCAAATTCCCCCTCTTTGACAAAGACGAAAAAGTCTATGCTATTTGCAGCCTATCCACTGATATTACTGAACAAAAACGGGCCGAAGACACCCTGAAAGAAAGCAAGGAACTGTTCCGAATCCTCCTTAGTATTAACTCAAAAGGCCTATTACTCATCAATTCCCAAAAAATCGTCCTCGCAGCCAACCATCAAGCAGCCTTACTGCTCACCACCCACCTCGAACAACTCATAGGCAATTGCATCTACCACTTCCTGTCCCCAACTCTGATCACCCTCTACAAAAACCACTTTGAAGAAGCCGTGGCCCTAGCCCAACCTCGCTATTTTAAATACGATTTACAACCTTACATCCTATCCTGCGCACTTTATCCCATTCACGCCTCTGACAAAACCTCTACCAAAATACTCATCGTCCAAGAAATACATTCCCCCAAAGACCGGTCGCCCCTGACACAACAACCCAGTCAAACTCTATTCCCTTACAACCCTCAAACTCTAGAATTTTACCTGTCTCTGGAACAAAATCGACCCTTCACTCTTCAAACCACTCCCTCTGGGACCAATAAAACAATTTCTCCAATAACCATTCCCACTGCCCAACCTCACACCGCCAACACTGCCACTCACACTCCTCACCCCCCCCAATCAGAAACTCAAGCCCTGCCGGAAATGAATGAAGCGGTACTAAAAAAACTGCTTCAACAAAACACCCTGCTGACCCAACGCTTACAAACCTGCACCACTGAGCTCACCATGATGAATGCAGAATTGTTGCGCTCCACCCGTCTGAAAAATGAATTTCTCAGCAACATCACCCATGAATTACGCACCCCTTTGAGCAATATTTTATCCCTATCTGAAGCGCTGCATGACGAAATTTATGGGGGTCTTTCCCTCAACCCAGAACAAATTCAAGTCCTATGCACCATAGAAGAGAATGGTCGACAACTGCTGGGACTGATTGACAGCATCTTAGACCTGGCCAAAGTCGAAGCTGGAAAATTCAAACTAGAAATTTTACCCATTTCTTTTCACAGTATTCTCAGCACCTGTCTACGTTTTGTTCGACACTTGGCAGAAAGAAAAGACCTACAACTCCTCACTCAAGTGGATGAAAATATTACTACTTTTTCCTCTGATCCCCGTTCTCTGAAGCAAATCCTCTGTAACTTACTGAACAATGCAGTCAAATTTACCCCTCCCCAAGGAAAAGTAACTCTCAACATTTTTCCCGATCGAGACCACAGTGTAATTTACCTGCAAGTCTCGGATACCGGAATTGGCATTGCTCAAGCAGACATGTCGCGTTTATTCAAACCTTTTGGACAATTGGACGGCCGCTTGGCTCGAGAACAAGGCGGAACTGGAGTGGGACTGTCCTTAATCTACCGCCTCTCCGAAATGCAAGGAGGCAGCATCACCTTGGAAAGTGAAGTGGGACAAGGCAGTTGTTTTACTGTATGCTTACCTTGGGAAAAAGGGACCATTCCCATATCTTCTGCCCCCAAAAATCAGACCATTTTAATTGCAGGAGACAATGAATTTGTTTTAGAACGACTCTCCCAATATTTAACTTTGGAAGGCTATCCATTTATCATTATTCGCAATCATCAACAATTACTTAGTAAACTCAGAGCCGAGAAAATAGAGCTATTAATCATAGATTTACAAATTTCAGAACTGAATGATTGGACAATCGTTCGACAGATACGAGAATGTCCTGAATTTACCCATTTACCCATTATTGCCTTAACTGCCCTAAAAATGCAGGGCAGTCGGGAAGAAGGTTTAAAAGTAGGAATCCATGAACTATTGACCAAACCCATCCGCTTCCAAGAACTGCAACTGGCCTTAACTCAATTTTTATAGCCAAAGGACTCACTCATTGGATCCAATAAAATCAATACTTTCGCCATAGCTAAACTGATGAATTGAGGGTAGGAACTATGGGACTGTGAACATAAATTGAAAATGACCTGGGAAAAGGGGGACTTTGTTCTCGCACCTCATTTTATCCCAACCAACAAAATTAAAAATTCCTATCATGGGTGGTTACATACTGTAGTCACTTTCCCATTCTCGAAATAACTACCTAAATTGTACCTGTGCGATATGTTTTCCTTTCCAACCCCCAAAAATGCTAACTCGTCCCCTCGGGTTAAAAAAATGAAATCACTCAAATTGAGTATCATTCAAATATTTGCTTTTCTCATCTTAATAACAGTAAGCAGCATCACACTCAATTTTTACCATGGTTTTGACCAATCGGTACAAACTCTATTTGAACAACTCACGGTGGAAATTACCCAGAAAATCATTGATCGCACTTCCTATTTTCTTAAAGGGCCTGCCACTCAAACTCAATTGCTCAGTCAATTAATAAAACAAAAACATCTTATAGAACATCATCAAGAATTATGGCAATATTTGTGGGCACCTCTTATGGCTTTCCCCCAAATGCAAACTTTATTTTTGGCTGATCAGACCGGCAATTATGTGCAGGTACGACGTGACACGGAATTGATTACCCGCTTGATCAATGCCCAAACGGAAATACCCACCGAAACTTGGATATATCGAGATGAACATTATCGAATGCTAAAAATGGAAACTAAAGCGTCTACTTTTGATCCTCGCACTCGTCCTTGGTTTAAAAATACTCAAAATAAATTGAAAGTGTATTGGACTGATGTCTATGTTTTTACCACCAGTCAAACTCCAGGAATTTCAGCCTCTTATCCCATCTTAAATTCGCAAGGTCAACTGACCACTGTAGTTTGTGCTAACATTCCACTCGAAAATTTATCCGAATTTTTATCCCGACAAAAAGTCAGTGAGCATGGCATCATTTTCATTATCAATGCCAAAGGAGAATTGATTGCCTATCCCGATGCCAGTTTAACGGTAACTCAGGACATGAGCACAGGGGAACAACGTCTTACCCATGTTCGAGAATTGAAGCAACCTTGGGTAAGAGAAGCTTATCAAGTCTATCAAGATACTCAGCAAAAACGTTTTGTTTTAAACAGTGAGGGGACCAATTATATTGTTAGATTTGTGGATTTTCCAGAAATTTTTGATTCCCAATGGCAAATTGTGGTCATTATTCCTAAGTATGATTTATTGGTATTTTTTTATAAAGTGTTGGTATACACTCTATTCGTGGCTCTTTTCATCTTCATTATTTCCGTAATTGCAGTATATTTTTTTGCGGAACAAATCACACGCCCCATTGCCCAATTGACTCGGGAAACCTTAAAATTAAGCAGTTTCCATTTGGATGATGTAAAAAGTATCCATTCTCAAATCAAAGAAATTGCCTTGATGAATCGAGCCATTCTCACTGCCAGTCAAGGTTTACAGTCCTTCAAAAGATACGTTCCCTCAGCCTTGGTTCGACAATTGGTTCAACTGGGTCAAGAAGCCAAATTGGGGGGAGAGGAAAGGGAATTAACTATTTTATTTTCGGATGTTGCTGATTTTACGAGCATTGCGGAACAGATTTCCACTGAAGAATTGATGTTGATTTTGGGCAGTTATTTGGAGAATTTAAGTACAACTATTATGGAGCACAGTGGGACTATTGATAAATATATTGGGGATGCCATCATGGCTTTTTGGGGGGCGCCGGTTCAACAAAATAATTCTCCCTATTTAGCTTGTCGGGCGGCTTTATCTTGTCAACGCAAAGTGGATGAATTTAATGAGTATTGGTTGGTGCGAGGAAAATACCCTTTTTATACTCGAATTGGGGTGCACACGGGTAACACTATTGTGGGTAATATTGGTTCCCAATACCGCATGAATTATACTATTATCGGGGACAGTGTTAATTTGGCCGCCCGTTTGGAAGGTGCCAATAAATGGTATGGGACTAAAATTATTATCAGCGAGGCGACTTATCAGTTGGTAGAGGCTCACTTTATTTGTCGATTGTTGGATATTGTGGCAGTCAAGGGCAAAACTCAAGGGATTCGGATTTATGAGTTGCTGGGTGAAAAAGAGGGTGAGGGAATTGATGAGGTTCAGCAACAGTTTTGTCAGGAATATGAATTGTGCTTCCAATTTTATTTACAACAGGATTGGGAATGTGCTTTACAAAGGTTAAGGCTATTACAGTTGAAGTTCCCAATTGACAAATCAGTGCAATTGTTAATTAAACGTTGCCAGTTTTTTCGAGATCATCCAGAGCATTTGCCTTCTGATTGGGATGGGACTACCTTTTTGGATCAGAAGTGAGTATATGAATAGTAGTTTCTACATTTGTGAAATCATAAGGTAAGGTGCACTTTTTTATGCGTTAAAGATGTATAGAAGTTTTGGGATGAGCTGAATAGGAAACAATGTATTGGGGGAATGTGGTTCATCTACTGAGGTCATTAAATTACTGCAGCAATTGATGCACTCAGGCGCTATTTTGGCCATTGGAAAGTTTTACATCAAGTGGCCAAGTTGTTCACTGAACAACTCAGTGTTCCCGTACCTATTTGTTTAAGTCTTTGGCAATACTGTCCGAAGTATTGAAATAAGGAACTGAAAACGTCTTAGGAGTATGTGCTTGGGCAGTCCCTTACGCACTGGACAACGGTCAGTCCTGTTTTAAAAATGTGGTTACCCGTTGGAGTTCTGCATTTATTCTGTGCCAAGGACGGAATAAATTCCGGACTCCAACGGCACGGAATAAATGCAGGACGCAAACGGCAGGTCTGTTTGACACTTTGCGTAAGGTGAGTTATTCAAAAATTTATTTATAGACAGACCTATGATAGATTAATAACCTAATCATTCGTATCAATAAATTCACATAAGGTTAAGAAAATGAGCCAATTTTTCAAACTTTGTATTGCGGTGGGATTGACAATCAGTCTAC
>BeggDRAFT_10020_pt1 | contig 30710 bp, 28 predicted proteins | sample TarBiozoneFS08_3_FD_50710 | JGI IMG/M metagenome (IMG submission 50710) | reverse complement strand
ACTCCAGGGACCTGCCGCTGACCGGCTAAAGCCTCTACTCCAGGGACCTGCCGCTGACCGGCTAAAGCCTCTACTCCAACCTACCGGCTAAAGCCTCCACTCCAACTATCTTAATTGAGGGGCAACCCTCATTTTTTCATGATTTCATACTCTTACAAGAGGTCTATTTAATGAAACTGGGCTGTAAATCAAAGGGGGACCAGGAACGACCTGCAAGGGAATGGACAAAAAATGTACCGCGATTGAGAAATTCTTCCCAAGATTTGACTCCACAAGTGTTTTTGAAAGTCAGATTGACCGGTCTCAATTGATTAGAGAGTCCCAACAGTCCATTGCTGATATTAATGTCTGGTGAGGTGATGTCCACCTGACCATCAATGCCCAAGCGAGATGAGGCACTGATGAGACTGTCTAAGGTGGTGAGCAGATGATCGGTTACAATACGAATATTGCCCCCGCGCCCAGCATCGGCTTGGGCCACGATTTGTCCTGAACTCAAGATCATGAATTGGGGATTTTCAATGGTGATATTGCCACTGTTGGCTTCTCCTCCTTTGACGCTGGTGATAATCTGCCCTTGATGCAAATAGAGACGGTTAGCCGTAGACAAGGTGATATTGCCGCCACCACCACCGGTACTTCTGGTTTGTTGGGCAGAAATTTTTCCTCCATTGAGAAGATTGAGGGTGTTGGCTTGGATAACAATTTCTCCGGCTTGTCCGGCAAGTAGATCTTCCCTTAAAAATAGCCCATCACCGTAGAGCTCATCACTGTCTAAGGAACCCGCATAAATGCCGCTTGGGGAATTGTCAGTATATCTACGTCCTGAAATGGTTAAATGGTCAGCAACCTGCAAATGGACTGTGCCCCCTTGACCAACGCCATAGGTATTGCTGACAATTTTACCCCCATCCTGCAGAATAATTTGCGCCGCTTCTATATAGATATGTCCTGCATTACCTGCATGCTCCGATTGATCATCGATCGAACTGGCAAATATACCAGTGTTACTTTCTTGCCCAACAATGCTTAAGGTTTCATGGACCTTGAGGGAAACAAGGCCGCCATGACCACTGCCAACACTGGCACTCACCAGACCTCCCCCAGTAGCCAACTTCACATTGCGGGCCTCTATGATCATATTGCCTCCATTGCCTGCGTCTTCTACTTCTTCAATTATGGAATTGGAACCCACCCAAACATATCCTTCAGTATCGATATTTAAAGTTTCCAAAACTTGGATCCGAACGGTACCGGCTTTACCAGTACCCCAAGTGGTAGCCGCAATATTCCCGCCACTGCTCAAATTAATTTGACGCGCTTGTATATTCACTTCACCGGCTTTGCCAGCTTGTGGCTCACCGCTAACAGTATGAACATGAATTCCTCCTTCATTTTTCACATCGAAAGTGTCAGTCACCTTAAGATCAAGAGCACCACCCACTGCTTTGCCGTAAGCACTGATGTCAAAAACGCCACTGTCCAATAGTAAGTTGTCCACTTCAACTTTCACTACCCCGCCTGGTTGATTGGTATTATTAACCCCAAACCAACCATAGGTCATGTAAAATTGCGCAGCGCGAATGAACACCCCACCATGTCCTTCATCACTGGTGACAGAAAATACAGTATTGGTGGCGATGATTTCGCCCAGTTGAGTGGGTAATGGCAATTCTAATCCCGATGGCGTGAGCATTATTTCACCTCTTGCAGCGATGCTGGCAAGGTTGAGTCGTCCTGATTTGGCTTCGAGTTTGGCACTGTAAATTTCATCATAAAAAGAGGGAACAATACTGCCTGTAAAATCCAAGTGTCCACCAATCCAGGACAATGTTTTGCCATCGGGTACAGTCAGTTGACTGTCTTGTACAGAAATTGGTGCGGGAGAATCGGTCCAAAAACCAAATGCTGCCACCGGTGCCGAGGTCAAGAGACTGTTATTCGGATAACGGGCTTCAAATCGTCCTCCATCTTCTAAACGTAAATAATCAGCGGTGCTAACATGAAACCCACCTTGCAAATCTAATTTAGCATGGGGACCAAATAAGATACCGTATGGATTGAGAAAATAGAAATCAGCATTGGGAATGGTGGAACGAATTAAACCATCAATATTTGAGGGAGTGCCACCGGTGACCCGATTGATGATATTGTGCACAGTGTCAGGTCCAGAAAAGGTTGCAGTTTCATGACTTTGCAGATTAAAATCTTGAAAACTGTGGAACAAATTCCCGCCCTGTTGTTGACCCAATTCTGCGCCAATTTGATATTCGGGTCCTATCAGAGTTTCTGCCTGTCCCAAACTGCCATCTAAAACAAGTTGAGCTTGGGTTGCGGCTGGACTGAGCAGTCCACTGCCAAAAATCGCTAAAAACTGGATGAAATTATGTTGCATAAAAAGTCCTTGAGAATTATGTTAAAATCTGAAAAACATCAGCGTAGTTGATATTAGATCTCTTGCAAAAGTAAATGATAAGATACGAAAAAATAAAAGAGAAATCTCCGTTGGAGTGGAGGCTTTAGCCGGTCAGCGGTGGGTCCTTACAATTTGTGTATGTGGGGTAATGCCTACGGCTGACCGGCTAAAGCCTCCACTCCAGGGACCTGCTGCTGACCGGCTAAAGCCTCTACTCCAACCTACCGGCTAAAGCCTCCACTCCAACTATCTTAATTGAGGAGCAATTCTCATTTTTTCATGATCGCATACTCTTTTAAGAGGTCTATTTAATGAAACTGGGCTGTAAATCAAAGGGGGACCAGGAACGACCGGCAATGGAATGGGCAAAAAAGGTGCTGAGATTGACAAATTCTGCCCAAGATTTGACTCCACAACTGTTTTTGAAAGTCAGATTGGCCGGTCTCAATTGATTTGACAGTCCCAATAGTCCATTGCTGATATTAATGTCTGGGGAGGTGATATCCACTTGACCATCAATGCCCAAGCGAGATGAGGCATTGATGAGACTGTCTAAAGTGGTGAGCAGATGATCGGTTACAATACGGATATTTCCGCCGTGCCCCACATCCGCTTGCGCCACGATTTGTCCCGAGTTCAAGATCATGAATTGAGGATTGTCAATGGTGATATTGCCGCCATTCCCTGCACCACTCGCTACACTTGTGGTAATTTCACTGTTGTCCAGATACAGTAACCCAGAGAGGCTGTTGAAGATAATATTACCGCCACCCGCATGGATTGCTGCGGTACTGATACTGCCGTGTTGACTCAAGTGTAAATGTCGCGTTTGCAAATGAATTTTACCTGCGTTGCCGGTATTAAGACTGTTGGCGGCCAACGCTGCGTTATTACTGATATCCAGAAAGTCGGTTTGCACGAACAGATTACCTCCTTGACCCTGATTAATCGTGTCACTGAAAATACCGGTGGCTTGCTGATCTTGATCTTGACCATTTAATGTCAACTGTTTGGCTTGAATGCGTATATCTCCTCCATTTCCATTCCCTGTGAAAAAAGCTGTACCACCATAAAAACCGTTACTATTACTGATTGTTCCACCTGCAGTAAGGAGTACAATCTCGGCTTGCAGGTTAATATTATTCGCCTTCTCACCCAACCCCAGTGAAGAGGCACTAATTGCAGCATCCTCAGTTAAGTGAATAGTTTTGGCGACCAGATCGATTTGTCCACCGGTACCAGACAAGGAAAAACTGATGATATTACTTTGGGGATTTTCAAATTGCAGATTGCCAACTGGCGTAACGAAAGTGCCATCCCGGCGGCCCGAAAGGAATAAAGTGTCTTTCACGTCTAATCGAATATTACCGGCCGAGCCAGTTGCTAATGCCGAAGTGGCAATAGTACCACCCTCAGTAATATTGACATTATCCGCTTGGATAACTAAATTACCGGCGTTACCTGTGCCAAGGGTCGAACTGGCAATCTGACCGCCTACTATATCAAGTCGTTGGGTAGTTAGATGGATGTCACCGCTGCCTAAACTATCATCCGCAGTAGAAAAATTCGTGTTATCAATCAAAGAGGGGAAATCGGTCAGCAGGATGCCTTCGAATGGATGACTGCCAACACTACGCCCTGCGACTAAAACCGATTCGGTGGCTTTGACAGTCAGTTGCCCACCTTTCCCGCTACCTCTAATTGAGTTAGCTGTAATACCGGCACCCTCTAAGAGAGTCAGTCGTGTTAGGTTTAGGTCGATATTACCGGCGTTAGCTGCCGTCATGGTGCCAGTGCGGAGGTGTGCCCGGTGTAAAGTTAATTCAGGCACTTTGACAGTAATCGGACCACCCTGACCACGTCCCATTGCGGCGTTTATAAAGGCATTAAAGTAGTAAAGTTCACTGCTGGCACGCAGTGATTCGGTTAATTGAATATCCATGAGACCCCCATCGATGTCTCCCAAACTGTTGGCTTGCAAGGTACTGTCAGACATGAACAACCCTACGCCACGAATTTTGAAATTACCACTCCCCGGACCGCTGGTATCCATTAAGGTGTGGTCGAGGTGAATCTCACCACCTTGACCCGTTAGAGTTAAGTTATCATTCATGAGAACTTCACCAGATGAGCCGACAGCCACTAAATTGAGTTGTCCACCAGCAGTATGAAAAAGAGAATAGGCAAATGTGGCATAAATATTTAAATTATCAAACTGTATTGGGGAAGATCCCTGAAATTGTAGGTTACCTCCAATGAATGATAATGATTTCATTGGTGGAACAATTAAAGTAGTATTTTGTGTGATGACAGTTGCCGGCATATCCGTTAAAAATCCAAAGGCTGCCACCGGCGCTGAGGTCAAGAGACTGTTATTCGGATAACGGGCCTCAAATCGTCCTCCATCATCCAAACGTAAATAATCAGCGGTGCTGACATGAAAACTGCCTTGCACATCCAATTTGGCGCTGGGACCAAACAGGATGCCATAAGGATTTAGCAAATAAAAGTCGGCATTGGGAATCGTGGAACGAATTAAACCATCAATATTTGAGGGAGTGCCGCCGGTCACCCGATTGATGATATTGTGCACAGTGTCAGGTCCAGAAAAGGTTGCAGTTTCATGACTTTGCAGATTAAAATCTTGAAAACTGTGGAACAAATTCCCGCCCTGTTGTTGACCCAATTCTGCGCCAATTTGATATTCGGGTCCCATCAGAGTCTCTGCCTGTCCCAAACTGCCATCTAAAACAAGCTGAGCCTGGGTTGCGGCTGGACTGAGCAGTCCACCGCCAAAAATCGCCAAAAACTGGATGAAATTATGTTGCATAAAAAGTCCTTGAGAATTATGTTAAAATCTGAAAAACATCAGCGTGGTTGATATTAGATCTCTTGCAAAAGTAAATAATGCGATAAAGATGAGATACGAAAAAATAAAAGAGAAATCCCCGTTGGAGTGGAGGCTTTAGCCGGTAGTTTGGAGTAGAGGCTTTAGCCGGTGGTTTGGAGTAGAGGCTTTAGCCGGTAGTTTGGAGTAGAGGCTTTAGCCGGTAGTTTGGAGTGGAGGCTTTAGCCGGTAGTTTGGAGTGGAGGCTTTAGCCGGTCAGCGGCAGTCCCCTGCAATTTTTGTATGTGAGGTGATGCCTACGGCTGACCGGCTAAAGCCTCCACTCCAAGGACCTGCCGCTGACCGGCTAAAGCCTCCACTCCAAAGTATCTTAATTGAGGGGCAACTCTCATTTTTTCATGATTGCATACTCTTATAAGGGGTCTATTTAATGAAACTGGGCTGTAAATCAAAGGGGGACCAGGAACGACCTGCAAGGGAATGGACAAAAAATGTACTGAGATTGAGAAATTCTTCCCAAGATTTGACTCCACAAGTGTTTTTGAAAGTCAGATTGGCCGGTCTCAATTGATTTGACAGTCCCAATAGTCCATTGCTGATATTAATGTCTGGAGAGGTGATGTCCACCTGACCATCAATGCCCAAGCGGGATGAGGCACTGATGAGACTGTCCACGGTGGTCAGTAGGTGGTCAGTCACAATCTGAATATTACCCCCATGTCCCGCATCCGCTTGAGCTTTAATTTGCCCTTGATTTAACACGACAAACTGCGGTTTTTCGATCGTGATATTACCCCCACTGCCTTGACCCACCGCAACACTGGTGGTAATTTCACTTTGGTCAAGATGTACCAAGCCGTTGGATTTTTGCAGGATAATGTTTCCGCCACCGGAGAGAGTCGCTGAAGTGTTGATCGTTCCCCGTTGACTGAGATGTAGGTGATTCGTTTCTAAACTAATTTGCCCGGCATCACCCATATTGAAACTGCGGGCGGCCATTGCGGCACCCTGATCAATATCCACAGAGTCCGCTTGTACAAAAAGACTGCCTCCTAAACCTTGATTAAAGGTGTCGCTAAAAATACCTGTTTGAGAGCCAGTTAAAGTCACTGTGTTAGCGTCAATGTTGATATCACCGCCACGTCCCGTCCCTAAAAGAAAACCGGTACCGGCATAAAAACCGTTACTACTATTGATTTTCCCCCCAGCCGTTAGGAGAAGATTGTCAGTGCGTAGGTTGATGTGGCTGGTATTCTCACTGGAACCTAAGGAAGAAGTATTGATAAAAGCACCCTCAGTGACATTGATCGTTTTAGCGGTCAGATCAATTTGCCCACCGGAGCCAGATAAAGAAAAACTGGTGATGTTGCTTTGGGGGTTTTCAATTTCCAAATTGGTGATAGGGGTAACGAATACGCCATCCCGTTGTCCGGACATGAATAAAGTGTCTTTTACATCCAAAAGAATATTGCCGGCTAATCCAGTTCCCATCACTGTCGTGGAAATAAAACCACCCTCCGTAATATTGACGTTATCCGCATGAATAATAATATTACCGGCACTTCCTTTATCGAGACCTGCGCTAGTAATAGCACCCCCTACCAGATCAAGCCGTTGGGTAGTGATGTGGGTTTCTCCGCCGCCTAAATTACCGGGGACAAGGGAATAGCTAGAATTATCAATGTAAGTAGGCATATTAGTAAATAGTACCCCAATAGATGCGTGAGTCCCGACGCTAAAACCTGAAATTAACACCGATTCGGAAGCGTTAATCGTCATTTGCCCCCCTTTCCCAATTGCAGAGAATGCCTGAGCTGTGGAGAGACCCGCCCCTTCAAGGAGATGAAGCCGAGCCACTTCTAGGTTGAGACTACCGGCATTTCCCGCCGTGACAGTTTCTAATCCCATGACCGTTCTGTCTAAAGTGAATTCGGGTACCCTAACGACTATTTGCCCACCATTTCCGTGTCCCAACAAAGTTCTACTGGCAAAGGCAGCCACCAAATAGCGTTCATTTCTTGCGTACAGAGATTCCGTCAGTCGAATATCCATAACCCCTCCGTTAAAATCCCCCAAGGTATTGGCTTGCAAAATACTGTCGTTCATTTGTAAACGCGCTCCCCGAACCTTGATATTGCCACTCCCCGGACCACTGGTATCTATCAACGTATGGTTTAGGAGAATGTTGCCACCGATGCCAGTTATTGTTAAGTCATTATCTAAAAACAGTTCTCCATCAGAACCCACAGCTATCAAATTAATCTGACCACTCGCGGCATTGAGTAAGGAGGCGGCGAACATGGCATAACTATTTTGCTCGTCAAACTGTACAGGAAATGCACCTTGCAGATTTAAATGACCACCAATCAATGACAACGGTTTCGTTGCTGGCACAGATAAGCGACTGCTTTGAGCAGCGATAGGTGCGGGTGTTTCGGTTAAGAAACCGAATGCAGCAACAGGTGCGACACTTAATAAAGAATTGTTTACATTTCTTGCATCAAATCGACCACCGTCTTGTAATTTCAAATAATCTGCTGTACTCGCATGAAACCCACCTTGCAAATCTAATTTAGCATGGGGACCAAATAAGATACCGTATGGATTGAGCAAATAAAAATCGGCGTTGGGAATCGTGGAACGAATTAAACCATCAATATTTGAGGGATTGCTGCCGGTCACTCGACTGATCACATTTTGCACTTCATTTGGACCCGAAAAAGTTGCACTTTCATGACTTTGCAGATTAAAATCTTGAAAACTGTGGAATAAATTCCCACCGTGTTGTTGACCCAATTCTGCTCCAATTTGATAGCCAGGTCCCATCAGAGTCTCTGTGCGTCCCAAACTGCCATCCAAAATAATTTGGGCCTGGGCCGCAGCTGGACTGAGCAGTCCACTGCCAAAAATCGCCAACAATTGGATAAAATTGCTTTTCATAAAAGATCCTCAATGAGTTAATTCATTAAGAATTATATCAGAATTCGCAAATATACCATTCCAAATCAGAATTTTTGAGGATTTTCCTTATAAGTCAATTAGATATACCTCCTTCTATTGTAAAAAACGCACAAAAAAAACCTGACCGGTATTTAAAAACCGATCAGGTTTTAGCAACAGACTGGCAATTCCTCAATAGACCTCTTGCAAAAGTATACAATCATGAAAAAATGAGAGTTGCCCTTCAGTTAAGACACGTTGGAGTGGAGGCTTTAGCCGGTCAGCCGTAGGCATCACCCCACATACACAAGTTGCAAGGATTTACCGCTGGCCGGCTAAAGCCTCCACTCCAACCTACCTTCTAAAACCTCCATTTCAGCTAAAGCTTCTACTCCAACTCCACTTCAACGGGGATTTTCCTCTTATTTTTTCCTATCTTATTTTTATCGCATCATTTACTTTTGCAAGAGGTCTAATTTATAATCTAACCCATAATCACCGCATAAGCCTGCCTCAACAAATTCAACTCCACGGGAGGCAAATCTCTAGCCTCAGTCAACGCAATGAAACGCCCCCCAAATTTTTGAACAATCCCATGAGGTGCATCTACACTGGTAAAATGAGCCAAGAAAATGACCAATTCCTCAGTGGATTCTGGTATAAATAACCATTCTTGAAATTCTCCATTAATTTCCAAATCGCCCGCAGCAATTCCCAATTGCTGCTTCACCTCTTTTAGTAAAGTGGCCGGATGTATCAATACCTGAGGGCGAGTTTTTAAAACTTGAGCCTGTTCAGAAATGTGACCCAATGTACATACTGTAGACCCAATTCGCAAAAACAGAGTACGGGCACTGGTTGCCTGCTGATGGTACAAAATCAAACGCATACGTTCAAGCGGGCTCATCCCCATACAAACTCAGGCATCAATAAACGTTGGACTGGTATTCCCCCCAACAAATGCTGATCATAAATTTCTGCCACATCATCTTGAGTCACTTTGCCATACATAATTCCCTCAGGATACACCAAAACACTGGTCCCAAAACTACAAGGTCCCAAACAACCCGTATTGGTCACCGCAACAGTACCCACCAAATTGCGCTGATGCAATTCCCGCAAAAAAGCCTCCATCACTGCCACACACCCATGCTCATAACAAGAGCCTCTGGGCATACCAGGGGGACGAGACTGTGTACATACAAACACATGTTTTTGAGGCTTTGCCATAACCAGTCCCTATCCGTTCACAGGACGAGGCGCATGAATCAAACAATCTTTTTTCGGACACACTCGGGCACAAGACGTACAACCAATACAATCCATGGCACCGACAATCGCCATCACCTTGGCATCGCTGCCATCTTCCTCATCAAAATCATCATCATCATCCAAATCATCGTCATCCTCCTCCATATCATCCATCAATCCTTCGGGCCGATCAATCAATTCAAACACTTGGCGTGGACATACCTTATAACAACGCCCACATCCAATACATGTTTTCTGATTGACTTCAATCACAAATTCCGGTACCCATTGCTTGCCCCCTCTAGTGAGGCCAATGATATTTTCCATCTTAAGTCATCCTCAAATTGCCATCATTTATCGTTCAATATCTACGGGGCAGCCACCATGAGCGATCCCCACCATCAATATCAATATTCCCATTCACCATTTCATAACTTGGCCACCTCTGGATAATTTTGAATCAAAGTCAAAGCTTGTTTAACCAACTTCTCAGATTCAGTGGACATTTTTTCCAAACTCTTAAACCCAAAACGATGAGCATCCCGTAAAGTTTTATCCACTACCACCAATTTTCCTACTAAAATCAAAACCCTACCAAAACCTTCATGAGACAAATTGATTAGGGGAACCGCCATCAATTGTGACTCTTTTTCAATCGAAGCAGATAACGCATTATAATAGGTCCTAATCCGAGACAAAGTTTTTTCATCCAAATTGGCAATAATCGCAATTTCCTTTTTACGCTCCGGACTCAATAGGAAGGGGGCTAACAATTCCAAAGGAGAACGTTTTTCCTGAGTTCCATAAGTATCCAATGCCCTTAACTGCTTGAGCATCTCCTGAAAAAACTCAGTTTTCAATAACATATCTTCAGTCACAGTGTCCATTTTATAATCTCCAAAATCTCAAATCACTAAAAAAAATTCTCGTTGCCTAAATCACCCCCCACCCCTCCTTGAACAGAAGGAGGAGAGAATACAAATCATTCGCCCTTACTTTTTCTTACCAAAGAGGGGAAAATATAAACCAATTTCCCCTCCTTAACAGAAGAAAGTAGGGAATAGGTTATTGGGCAACGAGAAAAAGATGACACAACAGACAGAGATGAAATGATAAGATAGTACCAGCAACGTATACCACTCACTTTTACTCATTCCAACCTTCTGTCTCCATCTTATCAAACCGAGTTTCATTATCTTGAACAGATTTGGCAGGGATTTTTAACCCCCATTTCATTTCGCCCTTTTCCAATTCTCGCTGTAACTCCTTGATCAACTGAGAGATAAATTGAGAGGGACCGACCTTAATTGGCTGAATGCCCTTTGTTGCCAATTGACGAATGGCAGAAGCACCCACAGCCTGACAATACACAATGGCACAGCCAGTTAATGCCTGTAACTTATTGATTAATTTATCTTCCTGCCCATCCTGAACCTGGGATTCAAATTCCAGCACTTCAACCAAATTGGCTTGTTGGGGACTGATTTCATAAATGACAAAACCCTCAGCCGATCCAAAATGTTGATTGACTTGTTGCCGATCATTGCTGGCAAAAGCAACTCGTAAAATGGGGCTCAAATTTTCAGTTTCCCGCTGAGTGGTGAAATTTTCCATGGCTGATTTACCTGGGATGAGCCGCAAATGTCTGCGCAGTCGCATAAGCAGCCTCCTTAAAATGAGACTCTATTTTCTGTCCGTACATTGAGTAGTAAGGAGGCAGGGCGTGTTGATGGGACTCAATCAAGTTGGCCAGATCAAACAGAGTTTGGCGAGTGCCTTTATAGCCTATCCAAGTTCTCTGATAGCCACCAATGAGATCAAATTGGGGAAAGCCAGCTCGTAGTAGAGGAATTCCCAAGGCATCGGCAGAGTCGACGGCATGAGAATTGCTGATCAACAGTTGCGGAGATTGCAGTTGACAACGGTCTTCTAAGTCCTCTAAGTCCCCAATTTTGATCTGGGAAGCGGGTATTTTTTCCAAAATGGGAGAATGGGTGGAGGTGACTGCCACCACAATTTCAGCTCCCACTTCTTTGAGGAGTTGACTGAAGCTGTACAAGTCATCCGGGTCTAAAGCTAAGGCGACTTGGGCATGACTGAGCATAAAGTGAGTGTCCAATAGGGTATCTTGTAACTGGGCGCGTTGTCTAGCAAATTTGAGGGGAATGGGTCGGTCAGCTAGAGTTTGTAGAGTCATGAGCAGTTGGTCAAATGCTTGCAGTCCCATGAGACTGTTAAATCGGTAATCAGGTACCCCAGTGCGTTGATACAAGAGGTCAGCTGCCTTGGTCAGAGCATGGCCGATGACCAGAGTGGCTTTGGCTTGGCCCAGTTTTTCAAAAATGGACACTGGACTGCCCCCAATGCTGGTGGGGCAAAAATCCAGTGTTGTCAAATGACCATCTAGGGAATCTGAAATGTCTGGAATAACCACGGGGTCTAAATCAAAGGTTTCGAGAGTCTCTTTTAAGAATTCAATGTCGCCGGGAGTGAGAAAGGCGGGGACTAAGATATTGATTTGTCGAGAGGTTGTGGGTGTCCATTGGGTTTGGGGCACCAAATGTTCAATGAGAGCGGTAACCGCAAGGGCAAATCCACTTTCAAAACTGCCCACAAAGTCGGGAGCTTTGATGGGAATGATTTTAAGGGCATGGTAATCGGGATGAGCAGTGCGGAATTCATTGATATTTCTTTGAATATCGGACCCTTGAGTTTCACTTAAGGCGGTGGTAATCAGTCCTATCAAATGGGGTTTGGCTTTTTCAGCCAAAGTTTTGAGTGCTTCCACTACATTCTCATCCGCCCCCATGATGGTGGTGACTTGGTCCATCGCTGTGGTTTGTAAGGGGATGGGTTCTCGAAAGTGTTGGATGAGAAAAATTTTGCCAAAGGCAGTGCATCCTTGGGAACCGTGGAGCAGGGGTATGCTGCCTTGAATTCCCAATACTGCTAAACAGGCGCCAATCGGTTGGCTGGATTTTAAAGGTTTGACGGACATTGCCTTTTGACGTTTAACAATCTCACCCATAAGTGTGTTCCCATAATGATATAACAGTAACCAATGGTTAGGGGGTAAGCAATGGATATACCAATCTCTAACAGTTTAATTTGGTTGAATTTTTGGAGATTTGTTTTGTAAGGAATGTGACAATGGGTTCTACAAAATGGAGATTTGTGACAGTTGCGAAGGGAGAACGAGGTATGGATCGGGTGTTTTATTTGGAGGAGTTATGTTATAATCTTAAAATTGTAAGCAGCAAGTGTGAATAAACATTCATTGAGTGTGGGTAAACAGTTTATAAGTGTCACAGGAGGTTTAATTATGTTGGTGGATCTGGGTATTATCTTGATAGGTTATTTGGGAATTCGTTTATATAAGGGTTATCAAGGTCGGCCATTGTTAACTCAAGATTTGGGAAAAGAGCATCAAAAATTGTTGGAGGGACCGGTTGAACAACAGAGGTCTTATCATCGTTATCTTACAGTCAGTATGATAACCACCGGAGTGGCAATGGTTCGGAGTTTTTATCCTCCCTTGGCTTTAATCAACTTGGGACTGTTAACTTATGCGATTTTTCCAGTGTTGCGGGAAATGGAGAATTCTTTATTCGTGAAGGGTAAGGTGGATGGTTATGTGGTGTATGGAGGTCTCGAATTGGTTACTGTGGGGTTTGGGCGGTATTTTCTTGCCAGTTTAGGCACTTTGTTATTTAATAGTACTCGAGTTTTGGCTAATGATGTGCAGGAGCAATCGAGGAAAATCTTAAGTCATGTGTTTGTTGAGCAACAGTTGCCTACCCATGTTTGGGTTTTGCAGGAGAATAAAGTGGAAGTGGAGATTCCATTTGAGGAATTGGCAATTCATGATGTGGTTGTGATAAAAGCAGGGGAAATTGTGCCAGTAAATGGGACTGTTGTGGAGGGGCAGGCGGTAGTCAATCAATATTTTTTGACTGGCGAGGGGAATACTTTGGAAAAAGTCAAAGGGGATAAGGTATTTGCTTCTACAGTAATAGTAAATGGAGGTTTGTATTTGGATTATCAGGGAAAATAAGTGAGGTTGATTTTTTTAGTTCCCACGCTCTGTATGGGAATGAGAAATAGGTCGTTTTTCCAAATCCAGTGATAGTGTGTTGGCTGTCAGGGATAAAAAAAGCGATACCCTTAAAAGGTACCGCTAAACACCAGTGGTTTGTTGGTCAAAATCTGTGGTTATTTTGGGGATAGAAGTGGCATTGGGAATGTAGTGAGGATGAGGCAAAAAAAAGATGTTCCCCTTCCCCTTTGAAAACCAGTTGGCTTTTACCCGTTGTTTTTGAAGGAAAGGGAGCGCCTTTCATTCAATAAATAAATCGTTATGGGTTATGCGTTTCCGGCTTTAAAAGGTTGGGAACATCATCAATTAAACATGGCTCAATTAAGGTTGGGTTCTTTGGACTTGTTCTTGTCCATAAACAAGTACCTCCACGCGGCGACATCTGGCATGCCAATCTTTTTCACTTTCTCCCGGCAGACGTTCGACGAGACGACTTTCACCCATACCTATAGAAGTGATCTTACCCGCTGGGACCCCCTGATTCAGGAGATGATCAAAGACTGCTTTGGCCCGTTGTTCAGAGAGTTTCTGATTATAAGCGTCTTTGCCCACCGGATCGGTATGACCAATCACTTCAATTCTGGTCCAGTTTTGCAGTCTATTGATTTCTGCCAGTAAATTGTCGATTTCTTGTCGACCTTCAGGCTTGAGAATAGCTTTGTTGAAGTCGAAAAGAGTCTTGGCATTCATGGTTTTGTCAATGAGTTTAGTTTCTACTTCACTGCAACCATCTGCTCTCACTTTAGTACCAGTAGCCGTATTCGGGCAAGCGTCTTTACAATCGGGCACTCCATCTGCATCAGTGTCTGGTACACAACCGTCAGTGTTCACGCAGTCGTGTTTGGCACAATTGGGGGGTTGAATTTCGTATTCAGCAGAGGTACCCGGACATTGGTCGCGGAAATCAGGTACGCTGTCACCATCAGTATCAATGGGGCAACCGATTTTGTCGCAGGCCCGCTGGGGTTTACGATTTTTGGGATTGCGCGGAGGTTCCTTGTCATCATACACTCCTTGAGCAATTTCTTCTGGAGTATTATCGGGGCACTGATCCTCATTGTCCGGAACTCCGTCCTTGTCTCTATCCATAATATCTCCGCATTCCTCAAAAAGGCGAGGCGGTTGATTGGGTGTATTTGGGGTATACACGCATTCATTGGGTCTGACAGTTTTGACGGGCTGTCCTTGAGAATCTAAAAGACGATGAGTTTGTATGTCCTCGGCGGCTAAAACTGAAGCAATTGCCGTAGAAAGCAGTGTCCCTGTGACTACTCCTATTAAAATTTTACGACCAGAGCTATCAAACATGGATAGATTCCTTTGCTGTAGGGTGACAATTATAAACGTTTAAATAACCAAATACCACTGGATGAGTTGACTTTGATAGATTACCTGGTAACAGAAAAAAGTCAATTTTGTCGCAATTTTACCACAATTTGAACTATGGGTTGGCAAATTACGTCAGATTATTATTTTGTTAGCCACTTGAAAAGGCTGAGCAAGCCTAACTTTTCGTTAATTAAGTATGATTTATCTGCTACACTGTGGGTAAATATTACAACATGTGGAATTCTAACAACATACTGACAGAGAATCAAGCCAATTATTTAATCCAGCATTGGGGTAAAAATCAGGTGTTTTAGGCGGGTAACTAAAGGGGGAGGAGGGGCAGATTTAATAATGCCTTGGGAAGTGGGATTATACAGAAAATAGCCAAAAAGGGAGGTGATCACAATAACTTCCCTTTTTGGCGAAGAACAACAGTAGGGTTAATTATCTTTTAATAGAGGATCCAAACCGCCGTCACTGTTCAGTTCGGCTAAATCATCAAATCCCCCAATGTGACGACTTCCAATGAAGATTTGTGGGACGGTCCGTCTTCCCGTCTTTGCGATCATCTCTTGTACCTGCTCTGGATGTTCGTCAACTAAAATTTTATTGACTTGTACTCCCTTTTGACTTAATAACCGCTCTGCTTTAAGGCAATAAGGACAGGATCGAGTACTGTACATACGCACTTCTGGCATAGTTTCAAGCTCCTAATGAAGCAGTCACGAATAAATGACTCTATTTTCTAAATGCTGATCACAGCCAATTCCCGCTTACGCGGGAAATAGACAGAGGCTCAATTAAGCCTTCACCCAGTTGGCAAAATTATCTTTGGTACGCTTAGAACCATCGGCGTAACCAGCTTCATACGCTTCTGTTAAACGTTGCTCTTCCAGCATTGGGTTTTCTAAATATCCGGCTACCCAACCTAAGATATAGTCCCGATCGGCCCGCATTTTCTCCATTTCGGTCACTGCGCTATAGTAAAAAGAATGATCCAAACGATCCATGAATACCTCCTTTAGGTAAATTAATAAAAAAACCAAACGATGATGAATGGGTAAACAACCGTTATTCTTGATCAAACAACAAGGCCCAATCATAACACAGTAACAACAATTTTCTAAGAGTCGATAATACCAAAAAATAACCAAGCTCACCTGACTTGGTGTCGATGCCGACGAGGTTTAAAAAAGTCACTCAACTGCCCAGCACATTCCTCCTTCAACACACCACCTTGACACTCTATAAAATGAGTATGCCGGGTATCCCGTAAAATATCAAAACGACTGTCTACGGCGCCAGCTTTGGCATCATACGCCCCAAACACAAGACGTTTAATCCGTGCATGCAACAATGCCCCAACACACATGATACAAGGCTCCAAGGTTACGTACAACGTCGTATCTAATAACCGATAATTCCCCAATTGTTTAGCCGCCTCCCGCAAAGCAATCACTTCTGCATGAGCGGTTGGATCACACTGACTGATCGATTGATTCCAACCCTGACCTACGCAACGACTGCCCTGCACCAATAGCGCACCCACTGGCACCTCGCCCCGTTTTCCTGCCAACTTCGCCAACTCCAAAGCCTGTCGCATCCACTGTTGATCCTCTTCCAAATACCCACTTAACAAATGACTTGCTCCTCAAAATCCAGTATAATCAACCAAACTTCCCACCCCTAACTTCAAAATTCCCTTCACCCCAAACTAACCTCATTGTAAACCATGGAAGAACAAGAATTCAAACAAACCTATCACCTCCTCAATCCAACCCCCTGTGTCTTTGAAAAAACAATCCTCAGTGGACGAGGTCGCTGTGCTGCCTGTCGACGTCTCTATCTCGCTGAACGGGAAGGCGTCCTCTGCGCCACCTCTAACCCTATCCTCTGCGCCCAATTTCGAGCAGCCATCGCTCAAAATGCCCAATTCACCCTCAAATTAACCCATCTCTCCCACCCACTGCCTCACCCCAAAGAAATGAAACTCCAAGTTGGTGCTCTATTGGGACTGCAAACCCTGCTGCATCCAGAAACTGCTGAAACTTCCTACATTGACGATATTAAAACTCTGCTCACCTTGAGCTTGACCACCTTTGGCAGTCTTGAACAACTCCCCTATCAGGAACTTATCAAATTCATTCACCACTTCCAAATTCGCCCACGACACTGATTCCAATTACCTTAGAGAACATCACATGCACATTCACCTGATCTGCATTGGTCAACGCATGCCCACTTGGGTTAATGTGGGCTATCAAGAATATGCCAAACGCCTAACTCACGACTATTCCCTGCATCTGACTGAAATTCCCTTGCGCAAACGCTCCAAATCATCCAATTTAGAACGTCTGCAACGTCAAGAAACTGAAGACATGCTGGCCGCCATTCCCCCTCAATCCCACATCATTGCCTTGGACGAAAAAGGTCAACAATGGACCACCTCCCAACTTAGCCAACACCTATTTCGACACTCCCAATTGGCACTGCTAGTTGGGGGACCCGAGGGACTCAGCCCTCCCTGCTTACAAAAAGCCCATCAACACTGGTCACTCTCTTCCCTCACTTTTCCCCATTCCCTGGTGAGAATCATCGTTGCGGAACAAATTTATCGGGCTTGGACCCTTCTCACCCACCACCCCTATCATCGGGCATGACCTCTGAACCTCAAACCACCAACCGTCCCCGTTTCTCAGCCAAACTCACCGTGGCTGAAGTTCCGGCATTAAACTGCAAAAAATCCTGCTCAATCCCATCGCTGAAAATCACCCCCCCCTCAGCCATTTCTGACACCACCTCCAACACACCGTCAGCAGGAATGCGGCCCAACACCAACTCACTGCCTGAATTCACGCTGACAAAAGGTTCTCGCACCGTGAAATACAAATAATCCGCATCCCAAGGAAAACTCACTCCTTTATCCGACTCTGGTAACTGAATCTTAAGCGAATTGCCCATGAATGCCCGACTGATCCCAATAGCCCCAGTAATCAAACTCTTAAACCAACCCGTAGACCCCAAACCAGTTGACACAATCACTCCACTGGAACTTTGGCGTTCCTCACAGCCCTCTAAACACAAACGATAACGAGCAGAAACATGAGAACGATTCCCAATGAACAAATCATTAACCCCATACAACACTTCCCCATTGTTCAAGGTCACTTTTGCCATGGTAATCTCCTTAATCGCATGCCGATTAGACAACACCCCACGCATCACTTTTGCCAACCCTGAGACTTGAAAAGGCAGCAACACCCCTTCCCAACGCTTTGGATCAGGATTGACCCCAATCACCGGTTGGCCCACCAAATATTTCAAAGTGTTAGCCACCAACCCATCCTGCCCCAACACCACCACCACATCCTCAGTCCCAAATAAAAAATTGGGCAAAAAACTGCGGGGCAACACCTGTAAATGCCCCAATTCCCGCAACACCCCTTTGACCTCTTCAACTGCCTGATAATAAGTCTGATGTTCCCAAAGGTAATCAGAAAAATCAATCCCCAAATGCTCTATGTAAAACTGAGCCTGTTTTAAAGTATTAAAACGAACCAACAAATCATCCACCCGAGTCGGTCTGAGCACCAAAATCAACTTGTTGTCTGTGAGAGGTGTAAACATAACTGACTATAACCTATCCAGGTCTAACCCATCCAGGTTTGACACGTTAGACTTAACCTCAGAATTAATCAATTCAGACAACAAATCAGGAGAAATATTCAAGTGCCCAATACGCTCTGCATTGGCTGCCAAATCCCGAAATGCCAACGCAATCAACCGACTGGGATTCATATTCATACTGGCCAGCGATTGCAATACTTTAGCATCCACCCCTCCAAACACCTTCATAATAATTCCCAGTTGATAAGCTCTGGTTTCTGCCTCACATTTTGCATTCTCCATAGTCAACTCCACTAATTCTCGATTGCGCTTTTCCAACGCAATCTTTCCAGTCATCCCCTCATCCAAGATCAAGCGTTCCTTTTCTTTAATTGAACGCTCTGCCTCCATTTGAGTTTCCCGCACTTGACGCTGCTTCTGTTCAACCGCAATTTCCGTATCCAGCTCATTCTCGCGAATAGCTCGTTCCTGCTCAACAGCCGCATTGCGACGACTGTAAATTGCCTGATCTGCTTCCTTCAACAACTGCTCTCGCATTTCAGCCTCCAAAGCTCGGGCGGTTTCCGGAGTGGGACTGATAGCCAACAGAGACAATCCCAATACTTCCAAACCTAAGGAATTGATTTCTTTGGAATTGCCAAGACCGGTGAGAACATTTTGAACCAATAAACTGCTGGATTTTAAAGTTTCTCGTAAAGTCAACTGGTTCAACTCATTTTGCATAAGCACCTGCACACTGTTGATCACCCGTTGTGGCAAATTTTGTGGATCCTCGCTGAGATAATTGCGCGTCTTACTGTCCAAAGTAAAATTCAACAATTGAGCAAGTTGTTTGGGATCAATCACCCGATAAGTAACCTGCCCCTGTAAGGTAACTGATTGAAAATCGGCAGTAATCTGGTTAAAAATAAAAGGCACATCGACACTTTCCATGGGCACAGCGACCAATGAAGTGAAAGGTTCAAAATAAAAAAAGGCCAAGCCTCGCCCTTCTCGCTTCGAACGACCTCGGTTGTATTGCAGCAAATAAGTAGTGGGTTGCACTTTAATAAAACGAATACCAAACATATACATCTCCTTATCAATAGACCTCTTGCGAAAGTATGCGATCATGAAAAAATGAGAGTTACCCATCGGTTAAAATAACTTGGAGTGGAGGCTTTAGCCGGACAGCGGTAGGCCCTTGCAATTTGTGTATGTGGGGTGATGCCTACGGCTAACCGGCTAAAGCCTCCACTCTACCTTCTAGAGCCTTCACTCCAACCCACCTTATAGAGTATTAACTTCAACGGGAATTTCCCTTTTATTTTTTCGTATCTCATCTTTATCATATCATTATACTTTTGCAAGAAGTTTAATAAAAAATATCTTTCTCATCTCAAAATTAAAGAATGGGAAGTACCTCCTATTTCCTATTCTTCATCAATAGCTTAAATCTCAATAACCAGCTCAAGCGCCTATTGACCATTCTATGGCCATCTTCTCCTAAAAGGCAAGGTCTCCCCCTCAATTGCATCTCTTAAAATACCTCTGCCTTACCAATAACACAACTCCTTACACTCAAAGCCCTTCCCTCCTACCCTTCTAAAAAAGATCCCCCCCTTGATTTTTAGATATTTAAAAATAAAATGTACGACACTCCTTAAATCTCGGTATGTAGAGGATAATAGTTGATGATAATCGCAATTTAAGTTAGAATTGAAGATTCAGAAAACTCAACCTGAACTTTACCTTCATTCCTAAGCACTTAGCCAGTACCGGCATGAAAACAACTTTAAAAGGAAACTGCAACATGGGATTTTTTTCATCCTCCAAAACCCCTTCCTCAAGCGATACTTTTACCAAACAAGAGGCCTTTTTAGCCATTGCCCTGGCCACTTCAGCCGCAGATGGCCAAATTGTAGAGTCCGAAGTCAAAGGTATTTTTGCCTATCTACTACAAATGAGCATGTTTGACGGCATGTCAGAACGACAACTGTCGGATATCTTCAAAAAACTGGTCAAAGTGCTGGAAAAAGAAGGGGTTGCAGGACTGGTCACCATCGCCAAAAGTAGTTTACCGGCGGAACTACGAGAAACTGCCTTTGCCTGTTCAGTGGACATTGCTCTTGCGGACGGGACTATTGAAGCCGGAGAACAAACCCTCATCGAAGAATTACAACAGGTACTGGAAGTCTCCGATGAGACCGGTAAAATGATTCTACAAGTCATGATGATCAAAAATCGCAACAGCTAGTCTCATAAACCCTGATTGTTAGGCAATTGAACCACCCTCAACCATTGGAGAAGGATTTTTGTTCTTCTCCATTTTCCCCATTTCCACTGAGCATCATCCCATGAAAATTGGTTTACACTGCTGGGTAACCGGTCGAGTTCAGGGCGTAGCCTTTCGTTACCATACTGCCCAATTGGCTATACGACTTGGATTGACGGGAGAAGTCCGCAATCTAAAGGACGGGCGAGTGGAAGTCAAAGTATATGGAGAAGCCACCTCGGTAGAAACCTTCTGTTTATGGTTACATCAGGGACCGCCTGCAGCCACAGTGACTCAAGTGCACTGTGAAAAAATTCCCAATCCTTTGTTTCCAGAAGAATTTAAAATTGCTTCCTCAGAATAGTAATTAGAACAAATAGGAGCATTATCTTTCAAAGTCAAAATTTCATGACCATTTTACAATATTGCAACACTATTATTCAAGGAGACTGTTTAGAACTGTTGGCTCAGTTACCCAATAACAGCGTGGATATGACTTTTGCCGATCCCCCATTTAACCTTAATAAAACCTACAAAAATTACCAAGATAACTTGGTCTTACAACACTATTTGCATTGGTGTGAACGATGGATTACCGAAATGGTAAGAATAACCAAGCCTACCGGTGCCATCTTTGTACATAACATTCCCAAATGGTTGACCTATTATGCCACTTTCTTAAATCAACAAGCTGACTTTAAACATTGGATCACGTGGGATGCCCCAACTTCTCCCATGGGTAAAACCTTGCAACCTAACCATTACGGCATTTTATTTTATGCCAAGCACTCTCATCAATTAAAATTTTATGAAATTCGGCATCCCCATCGGCGAGATAGAAAAAGTAACTATTTATCAAAAGATTATGGCGGGAAAAAAGGGAAATTACACCCCTTCGGTTCCCTGGTCTCTGATGTCTGGACCGATATTCATCGCATCAAACATCACAAATATCGAGATGAGCATCCCTGTCAATTGCCAATTCATCTTTTAGAAAGAATTATCTTGATGACCACTGATGAAAATGACATGGTACTAGACCCATTTTCTGGAACCGGGACCACTGCCATTGCTGCCAAACGTTTGGGCAGAAGATACATTGGATTGGAATTGGAAAACGATTATGTGAATGTGGCCAACACCAAATTGGCTCAAGTCACCCCAAATTCCAAATTAGGTAACTGCTGGGTCAGTTTTTACCTAAATGAAATTGTCACCCTGCGCGACTTAGACTGGCCTCATCTTCAAAATTTTTTTCACTTACCGGACAAAGTCAAAGAAATTGATTCCAGTCCCATCACTTTAAAATCACCCATTCCACCCCTCCCGTCCCCTCTTAACTTTTCCCCATCAAAATAGCAACACAGGACTTACTCTCTCATGATTGCATGATTTTAAATAACTCAGTAAAATGGCGCCTCATTCATAGGCCGATCTTTAAAACGACGATGGACCCAAAAATATTGCTCTGGAGTTTGACGAACATGATTCTCAATCAAAAGGTTGATCATCTCTGCATCCTGATATAAATTCCCACTTGGAAATGGAGCAAAAGGGGGATAAAAATGAAGACGATATCCCCCCCGTTGATGATCCAAACGATGAGTAAAAAATGGCAACACCAAAGCCCCAGTCATTTCAGCCAATCGAGAAGTGGCCATATTGCTGGCCGCGGGAATACCAAAAAATGGAGCAAAAACACTGTGTTTGTGCCCATAATTTTGATCAGTTGCATACCATACAGCTTTACCCAATTTCAACCACTGTACAAGTGATCGCACATCATCCCGATAAATCACCTGTTCCACATGAAGTTCCCGATTGCGTTTAAATAAGCACTCCATCATCTCATTTTCATGGCGCCGATACATCACAGCAAGCGCTGTTTTTTGTCGAAGAAAACGTCCAGCCACCTCCATTGCACTAAAATGAGCAGTCAACAAAATCAAGCCTTTTTGCATAGCCAATGCTGCCTCTAAATGTTCAATTCCCTCAACTTCCCACAGGGTCTCAAAGAAAGCGTCAGGTTGCCGCCAAGCATTTAACATATCGAACAGTCCCATGCCAAGTGATTCAAAATGTCGCTGCAATAGCTGGTTACGTTGCGTTTGATCCCAACTTGGAAAACAAAGACGCAAATTAATTTCAGCAATTTTGCGACGCCGCGGAATAAAATAGTAAGCCATGTTACCAAGCCGACGCCCAATGGCTAATTGCCATAAATAAGGTAGGAAAGTTACTCTAAAAAGCAGGAATATTACAACTCCTATGAGCCAATAAAGGGGTTTTTTAATGAAAAAGCATAAATTTTGCATGTCAATAATTGTCCATGATTTTAAGGTTCTAATGGTCAGTCAGGAACTTTTTTCAATTCCCATTTTACCAAAAGTAGAAATTCAGTGAAAACAGTACGTCTTTTGCTCATAGAAGAGGACGCTCAAGATTATTTAAGAATACGCCAAACTTTGGATGAACAATCTCAATTTGAGGTAGATTGGGCTCCCAACTATGAAAGTGCTTTGAAACTGATTAGAAAAACCAATTATGACGCCTATTTGATCAGTTATTATGCTCATCAAACAGAGCAACAATCTTTCTTAGCTCGTCTTTATCCTTTAACCACGGTTCCCATGGTATTTCTCACCAAAAATCAAGAGCAAATCAATACCTCCTTTTCTGGAAAGGGCAGTTGTCTAAGTAAGGAACAACTGACCATTCCCTTATTGCAAGAAACCTTGCAACAGTTTTCTAAAGTCAATGTGTTACAAGAAGAATTGACCCTATTCCAATGTATTTTTGACAATACACTCAGTTGGATAGGTTTACTCAATTCCCAAGGTTATTTCATAAAAATCAATCAAACTGCCTTGACCTTTTTAGGAATCTCCCATACGGATCTGGTGGCACAACCACTTTGGGAGAGCCCTTGGTTATTCAACTTATCCTTAGCACCAATCTCTTCAAAAGCCTTAAAATTAGTCTTTGAAAAAACCTTCAACAATCACTTGGCAGAAGGTCAGTTCGAAGTGCTCAATGACAATGGACAAGCAGTTAGCTTCCTATTCTCTTTAAAACCAGTATTCAGTTCCCACGGAGAATTGGAGTGGGTATTGTTTGAAGCTCACCCAGATCAAAAACCAGAATTGAGGTCAGAAAAATCCCCTTCAATTATTCCTCCTCCTCAATTGTTGCCAGTCGAAGTGTCCACGGAACAGGGCGTTTTATATGATGAGCTGACAGGTTTACCCAATCGTCGCTTATTTGTGGAACGATTGGAGCGTGCCATGGCACAAGTGCGCAGTTCCCAAGATTATCATATTGCGGTGTTATTCATTGACTTAGACCGTTTCAAAGTCATCAATGCCAGTTTGGGACATGATATGGGAGACTGGTTGTTAATGGAAATTGGGCAACGATTGCGAGATTGTTTACAAACTGACACCTTATTGGCTCGTTCTGGAGGTGACGAATTTTTGGTTTTACTAGAGAATTTACAAGATTTAAGTGAAGTGACCCAATTGGCGCGAAAAATCAATGAAGAATTGATTCGCCCCTTTTCCTTAGATGGTTACGAAATCATCACTTCTGCCAGTATTGGAGTGGCCTATAGCACCCATCAAGGTGGCCATGTTGACCTGTTGCGCAATGCAGACACTGCGATGTACAGAGCCAAAGCCATGGGCAAATCTTGCTATGTGGTATTCAGCGCTGAAATGTATCATCAAGCCCTGTCTCGTTTGCAAATTGAAGCTGATTTACACAAAGCATTGGAAAATAAACACTTTCTTCTATTTTACCAACCGCAAACTGAACTCACTTCTGACGAATTGGTGGGCGCAGAAGCGCTCATTCGCTTTAATCATCCTCGGGATGGACTGATGTTACCCAATGACTTTATCAGTGTCTTGGAGGATACCGGTCTCATCATCACTTTAGGAGAATGGATTTTACAAACTGCTTGTCAACAATTCAAACTGTGGTTGGATGATGGTTTGCCGCTCAATCACATTGCAGTCAATCTTTCTGCTCATCAGTTTCGCAGTCATCGTTTACCGGAAATTGTAGCCGATTCCTTAAGTAATTGGAATTTAGCGCCCCAAAGTTTGGAATTGGAAATCACCGAAACTTTATTGTTAGAGGATATTCAAAATGCAGTTAAAATGCTCCGACGCTTTAAAGACATGGGGATTCGAGTCACTATCGATGATTTTGGGACTGGATATGCTTCTTTAAATTATTTGAAACGTTTTCCGGCAGATGGATTGAAGATTGACAAATCTTTCATTCAAGGCATCATTCATTCCCCCAAAGATGCTGCCATCACCGTCGCCACCATTGATATGGCCCATGCCTTGGGCATGACAGTGGTGGCTGAGGGGGTGGAAACTGATGAGCAAAGAGAATTTTTGCGCGATCATGGTTGTGATTGGGCTCAAGGTTATCTTTATGCCCCCCCCATGGAAAAATCCACTTTTCAAAGGTGGAGCCATCAATATGATCGAATGATACAAAATAAACTTCGTAAAACCGATTGATTTCAGTGACTATTTAATATGATGACTTATAGCCCTTTACTAAAAATTGACAATTTAAGCGTTACCTTTGGCCAACATCAACCCAAAAAAGTGGTGGATCATCTGAGTTTAGAAATTCAACCCGGGGAAAAGTTGGCTCTGGTGGGAGAATCTGGCTCTGGCAAATCGGTGACGGCCCTTTCCATCCTGCGCCTTCATGATCCTCAGCAGGTTAAATTCCCCACGGGTCGAATTATTTACCAAGGACAAGATTTGTTACAATTGACTGAGCCTCAATTGCGCAAAATTCGAGGTCGCGATATTACCCTCATTTTTCAAGAGCCGATGACTTCTTTAAATCCAGTCTATCCCATTGGTAAACAATTGATTGAACCATTGGTATTGCATGAGGGACTGAGTTCCGCAGCGGCTAAAAAACGCATGATTGCCTTGTTGGAACGCACTGGAATTTCTGAAGCGGAACGCCGTTTTGACAGTTATCCTCACACTCTTTCTGGAGGTCAGCGTCAAAGGGTCATGATCGCCATGGCTTTGGCCTGTCGACCCAAATTGCTGATTGCCGATGAGCCAACCACCGCTTTGGATGTAACTGTGCAATTGCAAATTCTTGAATTATTGGAAGAAATGCAACATGAATTTGGCATGGCTATTCTGTTGATTACCCATGATTTGAATTTAGTCAAACGATTTGCCCAACGCATTTGTGTTATGCAGGCGGGTCAATTGGTGGAGGAAGCGCCTGTAGCCCAAGTGTTCACTCATCCTCAACATCCTTATACCCAACATTTATTAAACAGTCAACCCAGTCAGTTGCAGTCTCCATATAATTACAATCAACTTCAACCCCCGTTGTTGGAAGGAAAACAACTTCAATGTCATTTTACAACTCATCAAGGTTTTTTGTGGAATCGCCGGCCTCATGTACTCAAGGCGGTTGACAATGTTAATTTGCACTTGTATCCGGGGGAAACTTTGGGTATTGTGGGCGAATCTGGATCTGGGAAAACCACATTGGGGCTCTGTCTGCTCCGCTTACAAGAATGCCAGGGAGAGTTGATCTTCGATCAACAGTCTCTCAATGCTCTCAAATCTAAACCTTTGAGACAGTTGCGCCGTCATTTTCAGGTGGTCTTCCAAGACCCTTACTCGTCTTTATCTCCGCGCATGACTACCGAACATATTATTGGGGAAGGATTGCAAATTCATTATCCTAAATTAACTCGTCAACAAAGGCGAGAACGCATTCTCAAAGTGTTAAGCGAGGTAGGATTGGAAGAATCGATGTTATCTCGTTATCCTCATGAATTCTCCGGTGGTCAAAGACAACGCATTGCCATCGCCCGTGCTATTATCTTGGAACCGAAATTGGTCCTTCTCGATGAACCTACCAGTGCCTTGGATGTTTCGGTACAAAAACAAATTTTAGAATTGCTGAGAGATTTACAAAAAAGTCACCATATCAGCTACTTATTTATCAGTCACGATCTAAAAGTTATCCGAGCCATGTCCCATCGCATTATTGTCATGCGTCATGGACAATTTGTTGAACAAGGAGAAACAGAGCCTCTTTTTAAACAGCCTCAACATCCTTACACTCAAACATTGCTTCAAGCTTCCCTGTTCAATCTACCTGAGCTATCAATTCCTTCTCATGTCTCTTAATGAGAATATCATTAACCGATACTTATTGATGAGAAAAAATGTTCTATCGTTCCCCTTGTTACCAAGTCTCGCCTCAGTGACACGTGCCTATTAACTTCAACCTGCTGAGAATCCTTGTTGCTGAAAATCCTTGGAGTAAAATTTCCAAGGCAACTCTGATCGAATGGGACCCGTTTAACTTTTCCCTGATGATTTTAACCTGAGGACCAATGACCATGTCTTACATTTTAGACGCTTTACGAAAACAAGAGCAACAACAAAAACAACTTCTGAATGCTGCCCCCGTGCCTTCCAATTCCCTTTTAAAACAAAGTTATTGGTGACTGCAGGGCTTACTCCTAATTCTCAATATACTGGCTTGGGTACTTCTATTTTGGCTGAATGATCGATTGCCTCTACCCGTCCTTGAATTGGATAAATTTTTACCTCCTCCTTAAATCAGCAGGCCCCTCTCTGATCCTTCCTTTAAATTAGAAAGAAACCTCCTCTAATCTATTCTTATTTCTAAGTATTCCCTCCTGACATATTCCTCAAGGAGGGAAACTCTCCCTACTCCCCCTTATCAAGTAAATTCTCCTTCCTTTCTCAAAAAGAAATTTTTCCTCCCCTCCTTAACCAATAAGGGCAGGGAGTAGTTATCTTTTTCCCCACTTTCCCAGTTGAATCATCCCTTTAGTAGATATACTTAATTAACGACATTTGCCAAGACACTCCACTCTAAATACTCGCCAAAAGACAGTGGTATGGAATCTGTATGAAACCACTTTGAACACCAATTACCGGTATGTCCACCCGTTTAAGGTAACTCAACGACAGGAACTCCTCAATCACTTCATTTTAACTCCAATTGGGTTTAAAGTTGAAGTATTGAAAAAAACTCAATAATTTGGTTTATTATACGGTAAGTCAAATTTTGTCACGTGATAGGTAGGACATCACCCCAATGGCCACTTGACCAGGTGCTCATTTCAACCCCCTCTCCGACAACTCCTTAAACTTGACAAACTACACCCATGCATACCTTACTTGAGAGACAACTACGTAGAGCTGGCTTTACTCGTGACCAACTTCCCACTGATCCCACCCTATGGAAGGAGTTTTTATTACGTATCGAACGCTCCTATGTCAATGGAGAACGCCAACGACAACTGACCACTCCCCTATCCACCTTACCAGCAACCACCCCCCTTTTGGAACAAGCGCTAGCCACCATTAGTCACGGTCTCTGTGTTTTCGACAATGCTGGAACCCTCTGTTTCATCAACCCTGCAGCCAAACTCTATTTGGGACTTGAACACCTTCCCAATCTTTCCTCCTTACTAAAATACCTGGAACTTTCCCCCAAAAAACCCACTGATCCCCCCATCACCCCAAAAGCCTTACTGGAACATTTGCTCAAAGGACGCTCATACCATGACCATAATGCCAGTTTACAAAATGCCCAGGCTCAAACCCTACCCATTTCCTGCGCCTTTGACCCCATCATACACAATCAAAAATTCATGGGACTCACATTTTTATTCAACGACATCAATGAGATAAAACAAGTTGAAGTAGAATTGCGTGCCTCTAAAGAAACTGCGGAAAAAGCCAGCCAAGCCAAATCCCAATTTCTATCCAGCATGAGTCATGAACTGCGCACCCCCATGAATGCCATCCTAGGCTACAGCGAACTGCTCAAAGAAGACCTCAGTGTTCCCCTAGAAGAATTCCAAACTGAACACATTCAAGACATGTTACAATATGTTGGGAATATCCTTCATGCCGGCTGGCACCTTTTAGAACTGATCAACAAAGTGCTTGATCTTACTCGTATTGAAGCTGGCAAACTTGAAGTATCTGTCGAAAAAATCGAACTCATTGACCTCATCAAAGATTGTTTGAGCACTGTTGCCCCTCAGGCCGAAAAGAACCACATCACATTACACAATCAAACCGAATCCCTCTCTCCCCACTATGCATTTGCTGATCGGGGACGTCTGAAACAAGTGCTCATCAACCTCCTGTCCAATGCAGTCAAATACAACCGAGAGGCTGGACAAGTTACCGTCAATCTCACAGAGCCCGACTCGGAACACTTGCATTTAGCCATCACTGACACTGGCATTGGACTCAGTCCCGAACAAAAAGCCAAGATTTTTGAACCATTTACTCGACTCAGCGGGCTCAATCTGATTGAAGGAACTGGCATTGGTTTAACCATTACCAAACACCTTTTGGAAATCATGGACAGTCAAATAAAAGTCGAAAGTACCCCTGGACAGGGCAGCACCTTCTCCATCGAACTGCCCAATGCAGAAATTATCTTTCCTAAAATTCCCAATTCCCAATCCGCTCACCATATTCTCCTGTATATTGAAGACAGTCGTACCAATGTCAGTCTCGTGGCTCAAATTCTCAAAGCCAAACCAGAAATTGCCCTCATGTCAGCGCACACCGGAGAAATGGGACTGGAACTGGCCTACATACACGATCCAAGTATTATTCTTCTGGACATCAACTTGCCTGGCATGGATGGTTTTGCTGTTCTCAAACAACTTAAAGAGCATCCCAAAACCGCTCACATTCCAGTACTTGCCCTAACTGCAGATGACAATGTACACAATTTGGACCGAGGTCGAGAAATTGGATTTTGGGACTATATCATTAAACCTTTGGACATCAAGAAATTTTTACAAACCATTGATGCCGCGCTTAAAGTCAACTCCCCCAAATCTTCCCCCTCCTGACCACTGCTCTGTTAAATACCAGTGAATCCTTTTTCGAGTGCGTTAGTCACCTAACGCGCCCTTTTCAAATCACAACTGAAAACCCACAATTGTAACATCATCCTGCCGACTATTTTCCCCCTGGTAGTCCAACAAGGCCGCGGTCAAATGCTCACCTTGCTCAGCCATTGGCACCTGCTCAAAACTCAACAATAACTCTTTAAAACGTTTATTCCCAAATGGAAAACGTTTCGTTCCCCCCAACTGATCAATAAAACCATCGGTGGCCAAATAAAAACGCATGCCCGGCTTGACAACAATATCTTGATGAGTAAATTCAAATCCGAACGCTTATAACCTAAATTCTGCTTATCCCTTTTTACCATCTCCACTTGATGATCGGGACTTACATAATACAAAGGTAATTTTGCCCCAGCAAAAGACAATAATCGACTCATCGGGTCCACCCAACAAATACTGGCATCCAGACCATCATCAGACAAAGCATATTGGGTACCTTGTTGCAATGCGGTTTTCACCAAAAAATTAAGTCGCTTTAAAATAGCCGCAGGATCATAACACCGCTCATCTTGCACAATCCGTTTTAAACTGGTAACAGCAATCATTAGACCTCTTGCAAAAATAAATGATGCGATAAAGATGAGATACGAAAAAATAGGTGGAGTTGGAGTAGAGGCTTTAGCCGGAATGGGGGCTCTACAAAGCACGTTGGAGTAGAGGCTTTAGCCGGAATGGGGGCTCTACAAAGCACGTTGGAATAGAGGCTTTAGCCGGAATGGGGGTTCTACAAAGCACTTTGAAGTAGAGGCTTTAGCCGGAATGGGGACTCTACAAAGCACGTTGGAATAGAGGCTTTAGCCGGAATGGGGGCTCTACAAAGCACGTTGGAATAGAGGCTTTAGCCGGAATGGGGGCTCTACAAAGCACGTTGGAGTAGAGGCTTTAGCCGGAATGGGGGTTCTACAAAGCACGTTGGAGTAGAGGCTTTAGCCGGTCAGCCGTAGGCACCCCCCCACATACAGA
>BeggDRAFT_10011_pt1 | contig 30793 bp, 16 predicted proteins | sample TarBiozoneFS08_3_FD_50710 | JGI IMG/M metagenome (IMG submission 50710) | reverse complement strand
CGACAATCTTCCGAAGTGGTCAGTAATGCCGCTGAAGAAATTTCCCAAGCCAATAGCAATCTCAGCCAGAGAGCCACTCAACAAGCCTCTTCTTTGGAACAAACGGCTGCCAGCATGCAACAAATGACCAGCACCGTCCAACAAAATGCGGACAATGCCAAGCAGGCCAACCAACTCGCCAGCACCGCGAGGGAACGTGCAGAGTTGGGTAACCAAGTGGTCAGTTCCACTATTTCTGCCATTAATGAAATCAGTCAAAGTGGCAAAAAAATCAGTGAAATCATCACCGTGATTGATGAAATTGCCTTTCAAACCAATCTCTTAGCTCTCAATGCAGCGGTGGAAGCAGCCCGAGCTGGAGAACATGGACGTGGTTTTGCCGTGGTTGCCTCAGAGGTGCGTACTTTGGCCCAAAGAAGTGCCCTGGCTGCCAAAGAAATTAAAGCCCTCATTAAGGACAGTACTGAGAAAATGGAAGAAGGCACGCGTTTGGTCAATCAATCTGGACAAACTTTAGCAGAAATTGTGGTGGCTGTGAAAAAAGTCAGCGACATCATTGGAGAAATTGCCATGGCTTCAGTCGAACAATCCCAAGGCATCGAACAAGTCAACAAGGCCGTTGTGCAAATGGATGAAATGGTTGAACAAAATTCTGCCTTGGTTGAAGAGACTGCCTCAGCCAGTGAATCGATGAAGGATCAAGCCAAGAGACTTAAACAACAGGTGGCTTTTTTCAAAATGGGGGAAATTATAGAAGAAGAAGCGCCTGCCAGCCACTATGCAATGCAACCTCCTCCTATTAGAACTGGCCAGTTCTCATCCAATCGTCCCAGACCGAGAACAAATCCCAATTATAAAAGTGAGGAATGGCAAGATTTTTAAATCTCTCACGTTCCCAGTTTATATCAAGGAAAAATAAACTATCCCTTCCCATTCCTTACTAAGGAAGAAGCCGCTCTTCACTCCTCCTTTGAAAGGAGAAAACCGCTCTTCACCCTTCCTTTAAAAGGAGGGGAAGGGGGTGGTTATTCAGCCCTTAAAAAATTTTGCCACTCCATACATTTCCCTGGAATGAGCCCGAGAAGCGGCTGGTTTACGAATAGACACCTGTTTAAAATGCCCTCGTAGCCATTTAAAATAAGCATCCACTCCTTCTCCCTGAAACAGTTTAACCACAAAATGCCCTTGGGGCGCCAAAGCAGCCATAGCCAAGTCTCCAGCTGCTTCAGCCAAGGATAGAGAACGAGCTTGATCAACTGTCCGGATTCCCGATAAATTCGGCGCCATATCTGAAAGTACTACATTCGCCCGTTCTTCCCCCAACACAGTCAATACTTGTTTAAAGATTGTTTCTTCCTGAAAATCCCCCTGTATAAAAGTGACTCCGGAAATCAGTGCCATCGGCAATATATCCACTGCCAACAATCGTACTTGACCTCGTAAATATTCCCCAATCCATTGACACCATCCTCCTGGAGCAGACCCCAAATCGATCACCGTCATATTTGGGGAAAACAAGTGATCCCGTTCTTGAAGTTGGGCCAATTTATACACTGCTCGAGAACGATAACCATCTTGGCGAGCCTGTTGTACATAATGATCCTGCTCATGCTCTTGTACCCAACGTCGACTCATTCCTTTTCCTCCGTTATTTGTCCAAGTCAGAATTAACCCTATTCCAGCAAGTTTCCCTTATCTTGCGTAGAAACGAAAAATTGCGGGCGGGCAAGTTATTTTGAATAGAGTTCTTGTAAAAGTATGTGATCATGAAAAAATGAAAGTTGTCCCTCAGTTAAGATACATTGGAATAGAGGCTTTAGCCGGTCAGCGGCAGCTCCTTGGAGTATATGCTTTAGCCGGTTAGCGGTAATCCTTTGGAGTGGAGGCTTTAGCCGGTTAGCGGTAATCCTTTGGAGTGGAGGCTTCAGCCGGTTAGCGGTAATCCTTTGGAGTGGAGGCTTTAGCCGGTTAGCGGTAGTTCCTTGGAGTGGAGGCTTTAGCCGGTTAGCGGTAATCCCCTGGAATAGAGGCTTTAGCCAGTTAGCGGTAATCCTTTGGAGTGGAGGCTTTAGCCGGTTAGCGGTAGGCTCTTGCAATTTATGTATATGAGGTGATGCCTACGGCTGACCGGCTAAAGCCTCTATTCCAATATACCTTGTAGACCCTCCACTCCGGCTAAAGCCTCTACTCCAATATACCTCGTAGACCCTCCACTCCGGCTAAAGCCTCTATTCTAATGTACCTTGTAGACCCTCTACTCCGGCTAAAGCCTCTATTCCAATATACCTTGTAGATCCAATCACTCCGACTAAGTCTTCCACTCATTTCACTTCCTTTAAGTATTCTCTATCGGCAGATTCAGCTCATCATAAAAATATCTTATTAAACAATAACTTAAAAAAAGTTAAAAAAATTTTCATCCAAATATTAACAATTTCAACTCCAGCTTTTCCTATAGCGCTAGAAATGACAAATAATATCCCGTCATTTTATACTTAGTATCTTCAACTCATCACAATGAGGACCTTACTTATGTTACAACTTTCAACCTATCGACGAGCCGCGCTGCTCCTGATCGGACTGGCATGCGGAGTGTTAAATACTCTTTATGCCGAAGAATCTGACTCGCCTCCTGAGCATAGTGGAGTCACCCACACTGTGCAGGTTATCGTGCAATTGGCCATGGACTGGCAACCTGAGGGACTTCTGCAAGATGCGGATGCGGTGGTATTACAACGGACAACCATTGCTCAACAACAACAGGCTCTCTTGGAGTCTCTGCAATTTCAACAAGGCACCGCAGTGCGACTTGAAACGGTGCCCCTGCTCATCGTGCAAATTGAGGCAACGGAATTGGAACAACTTGAAAAGAGTCCATTAGTGCTCACCGTACAAGTGGACAGTGCTGATCAACATTTGGGCGGCCAAACCGTCAGCGAGCAATTGCAAGAGTTGGAGCGGGTCTACCAGTCCTCCCACAGTTATGCCACAGTCAATGCCGTTACGATCAGCCCTGACAGTACTCAAAATCAAGATGTTCGTGGATTGATGGCAGATAACTTTCGATCTGTGGGTATTGAAGTGCAATTGCCTGCAGAGCCTCAATCTGCTGGACAAGTGCGGGCAGCCGAGACCAAAAATTGTACTCTGTGGAGTCTTGGAAAGGACTATTTGAATTATCCCAATCAAAAAAATCCCAATCCAGATTCTTGTGGCAATCAAGACGTGTGGCATTTTATGCAAACAACTCCCTCTACTGCCTCTAACCATGATCCAAAAACTTATGTACTGATGAAAAATTTCACAACCTCTGCGTACAGACAGCCATTCAATGATCCTTACTTTTTTCATTGGGCAGGGCCAGAATGGGCTTCAGTCGGTGGCATGCCGTTTTTTGGTCGCACCAGTGGGGTCAATCGAAGTTTTGCCTGCAGCCCTCGTTACATGCCCGCAAATACTATGGTAGCCCATCCTGCTCCTGTTAGCCCATTGATTATAGGCTGGAAAAGCCCAGTAACAGGCACGGTTTCCGTAACGGGGGCCACAACCAGTTTGGATGGAGGAACGATTGTGTGGTATGTTGATAAAAACTCAACCAATTTAGCTTATGGTTGGACGGCTAATGGGTCAACACAGTATTTTAGCTCAGGAACAAACGGCAGCAATCTCACCTATGTAAAAGTAGAGCAAGGTGACTTTATCTACTTGGGAATAGATCCATACGGTAATGTTTCTTGTGACACAACAGCATTAAGTATTTCCATTCAGTTATTACCTATACCTGTTTGCAGAGGAATTACAGATGGACTGGTCGCCTGCTACCCATTTGATGGCAATGCTTTTGATGGAAGTGGGAATGGGAATCATGGTATTTGCAGCAGTGGAACTTCATTTGTTGACGGTAAATCTGGAAAAGGACTTTACTTCAATGGCAGTAGTGGATATTGCTATATGAAGAATCCCGCTCAAAAATTCACTGACCAATACACCATTGACGCGGATGTATTGCCCAAAGGAATGAGTGGCGCGATTGCCAGCAAATATTCGTGGAACGGATACACAACTGGTGCGAAGGGGTTCTTTTTGACGAGTGGTACGGACAAGGCCGTAGACAGCACGTTAAGAACTTGCGCAATTACTACCAGCAGTTCAAGTTGCGCAGACGGCTATACTATTCCTATGAATAGCTTTAGCCACGCCACAGCGGTTTATAATGCGGGCAAAGTGCAACTCTATATTAACGGTCAGTTAACTAGCGAGAAAGTTTTTCCGCATAACCAGACGTTAGACAACCCGTATAATATCTTGCTGGGAACATACTATGTTGGTAATGCCACAGAACTTGCTAGCAAGTATCACGGCGCATTCAACGGCGTTCTTGATGACGTGCGCATTTACAACCGTGCCCTTACCAAAGCTGAAATCAAGCAACTGGCAGGCGCTGTTGAACCTGCCCAAGTCTCTTTGTCCATAGCCAAGGTGGGCAATGGTCAAGTCACAGCTCAAGGCATCACTTGTGGCACTGATTGCAACGAAGACCTCGAACTGAATGCTTCTGTGACTCTCACAGCCACTGCAGATGCTGGGTACTTGTTTAAGGAATGGACCGGTGACTGCACGGGCACTTCTGCTATTCTCAAACTCACCATGGATAAGGCTAAAACTTGCACTGCCCAATTTATTCCCGCCGAGGTCACTTCGTACACTCTGAACGTTGCCAAAACGGGCACTGGCAAAGGGACTGTCCGCGGACAAATCCAAGGTCAAGCGGTCAGTTTGATCTGCAAAGCCACTTGCACCACGGCCGGCCAAAACTATCTTTCAACTGCCACGGTCAATCTGACTGCAGCAGCTGACAAGGGCTCGGTTTTCAAAGGCTGGACTTGCGATGGGACTTTCCGGCAAACTAGCACGCCAACTCTGATTAAAGTTCCGATGGACAAGGTCAAAACTTGCACCGCTCAGTTCCAATAATCTTTGAACTTTTCCCCTTTTTAAGGAAGGGTTAGCGGTGGTTAATTACCCAGCTGTGAACCACCCCCTGCCCCTCCTTACTAAGGAGGGGAGTGAAATAAGTTCCCTTCCTTTTCAAGGAGGGGAATAGACCTCTTGCAAAAGTATATGATCATGAAAAAATGAGAGTTGCGCCTCAGTCAAGATACATTGGAGTAGAGGCTTTAGCCGGTCAGCGGTAGATCCTTGGAGTGGAGGCTTTAGCCGGTCAGCGGTAGATCCTTGGAGTGGAGGCTTTAGCCGGCCAGCCGTAAGTCCCTTGGAGTGGAGGCTTTAGCCGGTTAGCGGTAGATCCTTGGAGTGGAGGCTTTAGCCGGTTAGCGGTAGATCCTTGGAGTGGAGGCTTTAGCCGGCCAGCGGTAATCCCTTGGAGTGGAGGCTTTAGCCGGTTAGCGGTAGGCTCTTGCAATTTATGTATATGGTGATGCCTACGGCTGACCGGCTAAAGCCTCTATTCCAATGTACCTTGTAGACCCTCCACTCCGGCTAATATTTTTGCAAGAGGTCTAATGAAATAAGCTCTCCTCCTTAGTAAGGAGGAGAGTGAAATAAGTTCCCCTCCTTTTCAAGGGGGGGTTAGGGGGGGGTTAACTGCCACCACTCGTTGGAGTGGACAAAGCAGTTTTGGCCAAAGCCGCAGCCTTTTGCCCCAACTGATTGTCTATCATAAATAAACCATCTCCCCGATCCCCAATCAATTTCACCTTATTGATCACTTCAGAGACCGTCGCTTCTTCCTCAATCTGCTCCGTTACAAACCATTGCAGGAAAATATGAGTGGCATGATCTTTTTCAGACACAGCCATATCCACCAATTCATTAATACGTCGAGTCACCGATTGCTCATGTCGCAAAGTCTCTTCCAACATGGCTAAGGGACTGGCAAAATCACTGGGTGGCTGAGCAACAGCTAACAAACGCACCGCAGCCCCCTGATCCAAAATATATTTGTAAATCTTCATGGCATGAGTGGTCTCCTCATGATACTTGGCCATAAACCAACTGGCAAATCCCTTAAGCCCAATAAAATCACTGTGGGCAGACATGGACAAGTAAAAATAAGCCGAATAACTTTCATTATTAAACTGTTGATTAAGCTGTTGTGCAATATGCTGACTGATCATCAAAAACTCCCTAAATTAATTGGACCTAAAAAACCAGTGTAACCCCAATTCACCCCACTGTCAAGCGCACCTTATCCTCTCCCAATAACTCTTGCAATTGATCAAGCAAGGCCTGATCAGGCCGCACTCTCCAATTTTCTCCCAACACCAATTCCACCAACGCTCCAGCATATTGATACTGACACACCACCACACAACGCCCGGAACAATAAGGTTTTAAAATAGCCATCATGGTTTGTGCAGAAATTTGCCCCGCCTTGATCTTAATTTCCAAACATCTGGCCCGCTTTTCCCGTTCCTGATCCAAAGTCGTGACCTGACTGGCACTCATGACATACCCTCCACTGTAGTCATCATCGTACACTTCCCCTTCCACCAGCAACACCGTATCCTTACTCAAACGATCTCGAAATTGCCCATATTCCTCAGAAAATACAGTCACTTCCAAATGACCAGTCAAATCTTCCAAAACCAAAGACGCCATGCGTCCTCGCTTACTGTTACCATGACGCAATTCTGTAACCCAACCGGCCACCTTAACCTTCTGCTTGGGACCTGTGGGCCGCACTTCTCCCAATCGAATGCGCACCCATTGCTGCAACTCAGCCTGATAACGACTGATGGGATGGCCACTGAGATAAAATCCTAAAGATTCTTTTTCACCCCGCAATTGCTCTGCCAAGGACCAAGGTGCAGCGTTCACAAAAGGCGGCAGCTTTTTCTGCGATTTTTCAACTGCTTGTAAACTAAATATATCATTTTGCCCAGTCGCCTGATCGGTAGACTGTCGCTCAGCCAACTTAATCGCACTGTCCAAACTGGCCAACAAACTGGCTCGATGGGGACCCAACTCATCCAAAGCGCCCGATTTGATCAAAGCTTCCAAAACTCGACGATTGGCTTTGCGCAAATCAATGCGCTCGCAAAAACTAAACAAGTCACTGAAGGGACCTCGTTGCTGCCGTTCCTCAAGAATGCCCAACGTGGCTGCTTCTCCCACCCCTTTGATCGCCCCCAACCCATAACGAATGGCCTGAGATTTTGTAGATTCTGTCACTTTAAACTGATAGGCACTGTGATTGATGGCCGCTGGCAAAATACTCAGTCCCATCACTCGACATTCTTCCAATAAAGTGACAATTTTGTCCTGATTGTCCAAATCTGCTGACAACACCGCAGCCATAAATGCTGCAGGATAATGGGCTTTCAACCAAGCCGTTTGATAAGAAACCAAAGCATAAGCTGCGGAATGACTTTTATTAAACCCATAAGCGGCAAACTTCTCCATCAAATCAAAAATAGCGGTGGCCGTTGCCTCTGGGACTTGACGAGCCCGAGCCCCTTCCACAAATAAACTGCGTTGCTTCGCCATCTCCTCAGGCTTCTTTTTGCCCATGGCTCGTCTCAACAAATCGGCATTGCCCAAAGTGTAACCGGACAATACCTGAGCAATTTGCATAACCTGCTCCTGATAAACGATGACCCCATAAGTCGGCTTTAAAATATGAGCCAAAGTTGGATGCGGATATTCAATTTTAGCCCGTCCCTGCTTACGATCGATAAAATCGTCGACCATTCCAGACTGCAAGGGACCAGGACGATAAAGAGCCACCAACGCAATAATATCTTCAAAACAATCGGGCTGCAAACGCTTAATCAACTTCTTAAGCCCGGTAGATTCCAACTGAAACACCGCTGTGGTTTTGGCTCTCTTTAACAACTCAAAAGTTTTTGGATCATCCAAGGGAATATTTAAAATATCCAAACTGCCCGGCTGCAACTGATTGATACTGTCCACTGCCCATTTAATAATAGTCAACGTGCGCAAACCCAAAAAATCGAACTTCACTAAACCGATGCGCTCTATATCATCCTTATCAAATTGGGTCACCAAATTGCTGCCATCTTCTTCACAATACAAGGGGGCAAAATCAGTCAATTCCGAAGGTGCAATCACCACTCCCCCGGCATGTTTTCCAGGATTTCGAGTCAGTCCCTCCAACTTGCGCGCCATGTCAATCAGCAACCGAACTTCTTCCTGCTGCTCATACAAAGTTCGTAAAGATTCCTCATCTTTCAATGCCTTATCCAAAGTGATACCCAACTCAAAGGGAATCAACTTGGCAATTTTATCCACAAAACCATGAGGATGACCTTGCACCCGCCCCACATCTCTAACCACTGCTTTGGCCGCCATCGTGCCATAAGTGATAATCTGCGAAACTCGGTCTCGACCGTAGCGTTTAGCAACATAATCAATAACTTCGTCGCGTCGTTCCATGCAAAAATCAATATCAAAATCGGGCATGGAAACGCGTTCGGGATTGAGGAAACGTTCAAACAATAAATCATATCTTAGCGGATCCAAATCAGTAATTCCCAAAGCATAAGCAACCAAAGATCCAGCCCCCGAACCACGTCCGGGACCCACTGGAATTTCTTGGGATTTGGCCCATTGGATAAAATCTGCCACGATGAGAAAATAGCCGGGGAAGCCCATTTGCATGATGACATTCAATTCCAATTCCAAACGTTCCCAATATACAGTCTGTTCATGAGAAACAATAAAGGTTGCCAAGCGTTTTTGCAGTCCCAATCGTGCTTGTTCCCTAAAATAATCGCTGAGCGTCAAGTCTTGGGGAATGGGAAAGTCAGGCAAAAAATTCTTGCCCAAACTCAATTCAAGATTGCACCGTTGGGCGATTAATCCGGTATTTTCTAAGGCTTCGGGAAGATCAGCAAATAACCGGCTCATTTCCTCAGGACTGCGTAAATATTGCTGAGGAGTGTAGTGACGAGGTCGGTTAGGATCATCTAGAGTGTAACCTTCATGAATACTGACTCGCACTTCATGGGCTTCAAAGTCTTCTGCATTGACAAAACAAACCGCATTGCTGGCAACCACTGGGGTGGCAGTGGCCAAGGCCAATTCCACAGCTGCTTGCAGATATTCTTCTTCTTGAGGGCGCCCAATACGTTGTAATTGTAGATAAAATCGTTGGGGGAACAAAGAGTGCCAAAAGGTCAATTGTTGTTTTGCCTGCCCCCAATTTCCAGCCAATAAACTGGGTCCCAATTCTCCTTCTTGCCCTCCAGATAAGGCAATGAGACCTTGTGTATTGTGAGAAGTCAACCATTCTTTGAGCAGGTAAGGTTTGCCCAAAGTTTGGCCTTGGGTATAGGTGCGAGAGACCAAGCGAGTTAAATTGCGATAGCCAATATCATTTTGACAAAGCAAAACTAACCGACTGATTTGAGAGTCATTTTTGAGACGCAAATCCACACCTATAATAGGTTTGATGCCAGCTGATTGGGCAGCCTGATAAAATTTGACCAAAGCAAATAAATTGCCTTGATCGGTAATGGCACAGGCTGGCATGCGCTTATCGTGAACCGATTTGATCAGAGTTTTAATGGGAATCAGTCCATCGACAATAGAATAGTCGGTGTGACAATGGAGGTGTACAAAATGGTTCATGAGTCAATCTTAAGTGTGTTGGCGTTTTGTTTACGGTTTGTCAACCCCAATAAAACAAGCATACCCTAAAATAATTGATTATTTAAATTGCGGTGAAATTATTCAACCATTATTTGTTATGGAGAAGGGATAACATCCCTTGGATCATTATTTGGAAAGTAAACGTTGCGCAAGTTGACGAAAAATCAGTTCGATATCCCAACTTTCCAAATGAGTTCGTCGGTTTAAATAGAGGGCAAAGCCGGCTGCCACGTAAATGGATTCAATGAGAATCATGGCTAAGATTTCAAAAAACAGTTTGCCTATGTCCAGCCACCAGATGGGATCGTTTTGAAATGGAGATAGCCAATCTAAATCGGTTTGGTGGGCTTCTGGGAGCAATAGGTAGATGATTCCAAGTAGAGAAAAGTAGGTAACCCATTGAAAAGCAAAACAAGATACGGTTAAGTATTGAGCAATATTCATGTTGCCTTTCAGTAAAATTTGCACTCGTTTTCCCTGCATTGAAAATTTCAGATCTTCTAGTTGATAGACTGGCAGGCAAAAGGAACGGGTTAAACTGAAGCGTTCCAGGGTCAGTCCTAAAATAAGCCGAGTTTTAAAAATAAGGGTTGGTAAGGCGGCTAGCATGTGGGATAAGCGAGGCAATTCTCCAAATAGGGCTCGACTTAGAAAGTGGAGAATAATTCGGTCAAATAACGGTTTTAACCACCAAATGATCAAAAATGGATAGTTCATGTCATAAATGTTGGTTATTAGGATGGTTACCAAAATTATAGGCATTATCAAGGTAAGCCAAATTATGGACAGAGGCTTCCACCAATGACGCACCATGGTAATTCCCAAATCTATTGATTCCCAGGCATTTCTGGGACGCACTGTGACTTGGATGCGATCAAGTTGCACGGTGGGGTCTCAGCAGGAGAACGTAAGTTAGGCAGATCATCCACAAAGCCGTGCCCACTGTGTATTTAATTTCGGGTGAGATCAAGTGGTTGGCTGACCAAAATGCTTCTATCAAGGCGGCGAGTAGGAACAGGAAGATGGCACCATACATTAGATAAATGGCCTCGCTGGCAGCTTGACGCAGGGCTTGTAGCCGGTAGAGTCGACCGGGGTTTAATAGGGCATAGCCCAGTTTGAGTCCGGCTGCACCGGACAGAACAATTGCCAAGAGTTCCAAGGAGCTGTGTCCAATAACAAAGGGGTAAAAGGTGTTAGAATAGCCAATTTGAGTGAGATGACCGGCAATTGCTCCAATGATTAAGCCATTGAAGATGAGGAAAAAAGTGCTGCCTAAGCCCCATAGTAATCCACCGGCAAAGGTTTGGAAGCCAATGCTGATATTATTTTTGATATAGTGACCGAACATGAGGAAGTCTTCTTGGGTATGCCTTGCGAAGGTTGATTGAGGGGAATATAGGGTTCGCAGGTCTTCAAGTTGTTTTTCGGTCATCAGGAAATGTAGCCATTCTTCATGAGTTTGAGTGGCCCAAAAGGAGAGTAACAGGGGGGCAAAAAATAGTAGACAGGAGAGTCCTATCAGTGAGTTATGACGATGAATCCAATAGGGAAAGTCAGTGAGAATGAATTGTACAATTTGATAAATTAGGTTGGGACGAGTGGCATAAAGGTGTTGGTGACCTCGCAATACCAGTTGGTTGAGATGAGCAACCAGATGGGGGGTATAGTGACGGTCTCTGGCTAGGGCTAAATGTTGGCAAGTTTGTCGATATAACTTGGGAAATTTGGCTAATTCGGTTGGATTTTTGAAATAATGATGGTCCAAGTGATTTAGCCAGGTTTCGAGTTGTTCCCAATTATTTTGGTACAAATTCTCAAACGTGCTTTGTTTCATGAGCGATTGAGTTGGGTGAGCGATTGGATTGAGAAAGGGTGGCTTGGTGTGCTTCTACAGAAGGGATTCACTTTTTTCCTTCAGAGTGATACTCGTAAGGGTGGGGTAATCAAGGGTGGAGCGGTAAGTTAGCATCATTACGTATTCCCACATAGAGCATGGGAACGAGAGATTGATGGGCTTCCTGTTGGTCAGCGCATCCTACCAGGCTCAGATTAGGGTAATGTTTTGTATTTTCAGATAATTATGGGGATTTTATATCGAATTGGAGTGTTATTCTATAGGAGGATTTTTTCCAAGGAGTCCTTGAGCAAATTGGTAAAGGGTGACAATGGCAGTGTGATCGGTTTGATGAGTTAAGGGGGTTAAGAGGTTTGCCAATTCAATTTTTCTGTCCATGGTCAGGGTGAAGGTGCGTTCGGCAAAGTCGAGCAGGGCTTGTTGTTCCCCAAAGGTGAGTGGGACTGGTAGGTGTTGAGAGGTGGTTGTATCGGGTAGAGAGGGGCGTTGAATGGTGTTTTCTTGGTAGGCAACAATGGTCCCAGCAGCCAGGTCACCGATGCGTTTGAAGGTGGGGTTGCTAAGCATGGTCAGGAGTCCAAATCCATAGCCAATGGGTAGAAAGTCTATAGTTCTCAATAGATTGCGAATGAGAGAATTGTTCCAGTTGACAGGAGTTCCCAGTTCATTTAATACTCTAATTTTGAGTAATTTTTTGCCCGGGGTAGCGCCTTGGGAATAGACTTCAAATAAGACTGGGTAAAACCATTCTAAGAGGAAGATGGAGATGAGTAGTAAACCGGTGCCAAAGTCGTTGAGCAGGGATAAGTAGTAGGTTAGGGCTGAGTATATGATTGCTCTGATGATAAAGTCGATCAACCAGGCGCAGCTTCTGACTACGGGTCCAGCCGGATGTAATTCTAAAGTAGAACCTTCTGGAGTTTCTATAAGGTAGGTTGTATCCAGCATGGGATTAGGGAATGGGGGAGATAAGGGCCAGTATTGGATTGTCAGTGGTTTGTGGGATAGTGTTTACGGATGGCATTTTCTATGTAGGTCAGGTCGGGTAGCCAAACGGTTTCTTTACCCAATAGGTTGACTTTGAAAGCCAGCCCGGATTGGTTTTCAATAATGGGTTGAGTTAGGTCTTTTTCGTTTAAATTCAAGACTCTGGGAACTTCTAAAATGGGAAATCCATAAAAGGGTAGGCTGTGACTTGCTTCAAGTCCATATAGGATCAGTAGATGGCTTTTGGAGGAAAGTATGTACTCTTTACCGGTGATCAAAGTTTCTAGGGCAATCATGGGAAGTTGTTGATGGCGCCAGTCTAGGGTGCCCAATAGCCAGTTGGGACCGTGATCGGTTGTTTTGCGCGGTTTAAGATAATGGGTAATTTCGGCCACTACTGAAATGGGGAGCAGCAAGGGTTGGTCTTGGGTAGAAATCAGTAAACTGCGTACGATTTGGGACATGGGTTTTAACAGGGGCAAGAGGGTTAAATGAGGAAGGGTTAGTGATTCTGGAGATTTTGCGATTTGGCAGCTCGTTCAGCCAATAACGCATTGATATTTTCCAGCAGTTCAGTTTCATTAAAGGGTTTGCCCAGGTAACGATCGATCCCAATCTTTTCAGCCCGGTCCCGATGCTTAGTTCCTGTTCTCGAGGTGATCATGATGATGGGAATTTCTTTGAGTTCGGGACTGTTTCTAATTTGGGTGGCGAGTTCATAGCCGTCCATGCGGGGCATCTCGACATCGAGTAACATCAGGTCGGGAATGTGTTCTTGTAGTTGGGCAACGGCGTCAACTCCATCCTTGGCTGTGAGCACTTCCATGCCTTGTCGTTTCAGGAGGCGCGCGGTGACTTTACGAACTGTGATCGAGTCGTCGACGACCATGATCGTTTTGGCTTGTGGTTTTTCTTCTTGTTCCACGGAGATAGAGGGGGCCACATAGGTTTGGGTTTTGTCAGCACTGCGTACTAAGGTGGGGACGTCTAAGATGAGGACGACTCGTCCATCTCCTAAAATAGTGGCTCCGGCGATCCAGCGAATGCTGCCGATTTGAGGACCGACTGATTTGACTACAATTTCTTTGCTGCCTTCGATGCTGTCGACCAATAGGGCAACACGGCGGTCCCCAGTGCGCACCAATAAGACGGGAATTAATGGGGTATCGATGGTGGCTTTGCCAAAGCCCAACAGTTCTCCGAGGTGAAAGATGCGGTACTGGTATTCCATGTATTTGTGGTAACGAACTTCTTCAGTGGACATGACTTCTGCGCGAGGAGCTCTCATAACTGCGTCTACATTGTTCATGGGTAGGGCAAGGGTGTCTTCGCCGACGTGAACTAATAGGGCTTGATTAACGGTTAAAGAGATGGGCAGGCGAATTTCAAAGGAGGTCCCAAATCCCGTTTGGGAGTGGATTTGGAGGCTGCCGCTGAGTTGTTTAATTTCACTGTTGACAACGTCCATCCCGACTCCTCTACCAGATATTTGAGTCACTACTTTAGCGGTACTGAAGGAGGGTTCAAGAATGAATTGCATAAGGTCGTGGTCGCTGATCACGGTGTCAGGTTTGATCAGACGTCGCTCCTCAGCTTTTTTGCGAATGGCAGTGAGGTTGAGTCCGGCGCCATCATCGCTGAGTTTGATGACCAGTTCTGCGCCTTCTTTGGCTAGATCTATACTGATTTTAGCGATGGGCGGTTTGCCGGATTGTTGCCGGATTGCCGTTTCCTCTATGCCATGACCGATGGCGTTTCTCAACATATGTTCCAAAGGAGCTACGATGCGATTAAGGACGGTTCGTTCAAATTCAATATTTTCTCCATTGATGACAAAGTCTACTTGTTTACGTATTTCCCTGGCGGTTAAGCGAGCAATTCGTTGCAATCTTGGGGAGATTCTGGCAAAAGGAATCATTCGAGTGCGCATAATTGCGTCCTGCAATTCTGCCCCAATCCGCGTTTGTTGAATCAGCAAGGTATCTGTTTGACGAGTGAGTACTTTCAAACTGTCTTGAATGTTGACCAAGTCGTTGATACTTTCCATCAAGCTTCTGGACAGTTGTTGCATGACGGAGAAACGGTCAAGTTCTAAGGGGTCAAATTCTTCTTGATCGGCTTGCTTTAAAAGAGGATTTCCCCTGTATTCATTGAAGTGAGAGAGGATTTGGGCTTCGGTTTCTATTTCCAATCTACGCAATTGATCGCGTAATCGACTGACAGTTTGTTCCATTTCTCCCAAATTCCCCTTCACCAAGGCTTGTTGTTGTTCCATGTGGGCTCGAGAAATCGTCAATTCCCCCGCCAATCCTGTCAATCTTTCAATCAAGGCAACTCTGACTCGAATACGGTCTTCTCCTCCCTCCTGATCAGTTTCTTTATCTACCTTTTCCATGGGTTGGCTGATGTCCAATGGTTCCTTTTCTAAAGGAGGAGGATTCTCTTTTAGGGGAAGAGGTGTCACAGAATCTGTGAACTTTTCGCCTTCCGGCGTTAAGGCTTGATTGATCTGGTTGATGAGGTCATTGGGCATTTCCAAGGGTACACCCGAACGGATTGCCTCTAACATGGCAGCCAATTCGTCTACGCTGTTTTGAATGACTTCCTGCAATTTTGGATTGGTATGCGCCCCGCCTTCAACAATTTTGGTCAGTACGGATTCCAGATTGTGGCTTAAATCCCCCATGGGGGCAATACCAACCATTCGAGAACCACCTTTTAAGGTATGAAGTTCGCGCTGTAATTCTTTCATCAACCCCATATTATTAGGCGTATTCTGCCAACGTTCCAAAAGCGACTGCGTATTTTCGAGGATTTCATCCGCCTCATCCAAGAAAATCATCATAAACTCATCTGAAGCATCTGGAAAAGACTCCTCAGAAGGATCTTCAGTTTCTTTTGCGTGAACTACCTTAGCTGCAGGAAGGGCTTCAAGTGCCAACTGTATATTATCTAGTAGAGATTGTAAGGATATTTCTGACACGGCTGAACCGGATAAAAGTTGGGCCATGAGGGCTACTGCTTGTTCAAGCAGACTCTTTTTATCCGTAGGCAGTGAGACTCCTCGTTCCATCAAGGTTCGAGTATATGCTTCAAGGGGAGAAGCCACTTTGGAAATGGCGGTGAATCCTACGCTTCTTGAGCTACCATTCAGCGAATGGAAGGCTCGCATCATTTGTTGTTCCAATTCTGGAGAACTTAAATTATGGGGAGGTGCATTCAATAATGCAGTCAAATCAGCCAGATGTTGCCGCGTTTCTTTCTCAAAAATAGCCAGCAATGTGGGATCTATTCCCTCTTGAATAGGAGTAGACTCTATTCCTGATAGCTCAATAGATGAGTCAAGGGGAGATAATTCAATGGGGGTTATATCCTCAGATAGGGATAAAGAGTCCAAGTCATCTAACGAGAGCTCAGGATCGGTTTGTGCTAAATTGAAGGAATTTTCCTGTTCGGAATTTCCCTCAGTTCCCTCTTGATCGAGAAAGTTGATTTGTTCCAATGTATCCGTCTCAAAGAGGGTAGATTCTGCACCAAATTCTTCCTCAAGTCCCGAAATTCCTTCCTCAAGATTGGAAAGGTTATTTCGATCTTCTGCTAATGACTGCTCATTTTCTGCCTCAAGAGTAGTAAGAGAGTTCTGATCCTCATCCAATGAGTCATAAATTTCATCTTCAAGAGTAGAAAAAGCGTCTTGATCCTCCTGCAGTGACTTCTCTGCCACGAGATCAAGTGCTTTTTTATCAGGCAAAGCAGGGGCATTTGTGTTTTTAAGGGGAGACGCCAGTTCTACTTCCGGTTTTTTCACTTTTTTGGGCACAGAGGAAGTAGTCTCTTTATTGACGACGGAAGATAATTGATCTTCCGGGGGAAATTGTCCCTTACTTGTTCCCTTGGATTGCACCAAGCAATAAGCTTCTGAGATGAGTACTCTAATACTGTAAGGAGTTGCTCGCTGAGTCGTGAAATCCTCAACTAAATTAGGGAGGGAGTGTAAGGCTTTGGCAACCAGTTCAAGGGTTATCGGCGAATTGGGAATGCTGCTGTCTAAAGTCTTATTCAACAAATTTTCAAATTGCCAACCCAATTCCCCAATAACCATAGCACCCACCAAGCGACCACTGCCTTTTAGAGTATGAAAATTTCGTCTTAACGTCCGCAGGGCTTCCACGTCTTCTGGATTATCCCGCCAACGTTGGAAGTGATCCCGCATTTCTTCCAGTACCTCACCCACTTCCTCCCTGAAAATATCTAAAATTTCCTCATCCACTTCTGTTGAGGAAGTCTGTTCGGCTGGAATATCTAACAATTTATCCATAAAGTTTCCCAATAGTGGGTAGGGCGTATTAATCAGTCTTTAATTATCCCGGAGTGGAAGCTTTAGCCGAAAAACCGTTGGCGTCCCCCTCACTCCCTCAAATTGAAGGCGCTTACCGCCGACCGGCTAAAGCCTCTACTCCACGTATCTCAACTGATTTGCAAGTAGAGACGCGATTAATCGCGTCTCTACCATCATTAATCATCGCGTCTCTAGGTTTAACGCAAAAAATCGTATCTCTGCTACAAGGACCTGTTTAGCTTTTGATGATACACCCTAAGCTGCGAGTAAAAATTTCAGGCGCCTCTCCATATTGTCCAGGATATCCGCCGCATCCATTGGATTGCCTGCTAAAGTATCTAAGTACAGTTCCAAACTGATGAGGGCATCCGCCAAAGCCTTTTGTTTATCTTCTGGCGGGATATGCGATTCTTTGATGAAGATTTTTTGAATATAACGAGTACAATGGGCGAGGAGTTTAGCTGCACGTTGATGGTCGGTAGACAGTAAAAATCCTTCAATTTGTTTTAGGTGTTGAGGTATTTCTAAGAAGGTTTCATCAGGGTTTTTGGTGTCAATGAAAGTAACGAGAGGGGTTATAATTTGCGTGAGTTCTTGTTTAGCCTCGTCAACGGCTATACCAATGACTTGCTTAAATTGAGGGGTATCCCAGAATTGAGTTAAATTTTCATCCTGTAAACGGAGTCTGGCATGAACGCCTTGAACGCGCATGATATCGAGGGCCCCGGTAACCTTTAACAAAGACTCCGCGATATTCAGTAGAATTGTAATATCTGGAGGGGTCTTACCTTGGATAATCTCTGCAATGAGCTTCCTCTGTTGTAAGATTAATTTGCGTTGAACGGAGAGCCCCAACAGTCCTAGAGTATTTGCAATATCACTGAGTTGTTGGACCAAAGGCGTTAAATCCGTAACTGAGGCATTATCCGCTCGGTTATAGATGTCTAAAGTCTCTTCAACGCGGGCAAAATCATCTTTCAATAAGGTGACAACAATTTTAATCAATTCGATATCGGGCCCCGAAAGTACATCTAACAACTGAGAACTGGGACCATCTTTAGCCGTACCTTCACCCAAATGATAGACATTTTTGACTTCAGACAGTCGTTTACCCTTGGAAGAAACAGTAGTTGCAGTATAAAGAAGGGCATTTAAGAGCGCCTTGGGAGGAATGGCTTTGATCCCGGCATTCCCTTGCTCAGCCCCTTTTTTAAGTTCATTGTCCACTTGTTTTAGCAAATTCAGTACAGTATTATTGAGGACCAGCCCCTTATCCAGTAATCCTTCTATGACAGCTTCAGTTATCCACCAAACTTGTGTGATTGGGGTTTGCCCGGTGGTCTGCTCAAGTCGCTGCAACACAGTTTGTAAGTATTTAAGTCCTTCTTCAGGTTGTTTAGGCGTCTTGACAATCGCAGTCAGACCCTTTTGGTAAGCCAATCGCATCTTTTGGAAAAGTTCTTTTAGTTTAGGATCAGGAATCGGAGGGGCTTTGGTGAAAATATGAGTGATAGTCAGATCTGGATTAAATAAATGGGCTGCAGATAAGGGCTTATCCCCAATTAAGGAGAGTAACTTATTTAAGAGAGGTAATACGGCTAATGGAGTATCTTGCTCATTGATCCATAGATGATCTAAGTAGTTTGGCAGGTAAATTAACGTGCTCATGAGCGTGTCATAAACGGAATCAGTACTTTGTAGCCCGGATGAACTGAGACTGGATATAACCTTTTCAGTGGTTTGAACGATGAGCGCAGGGGTGGGCATCTCCATAATAGTGAGTGCGCCTTGAACCTCATGGAGCCAGATCAAACTTTGCTGTAAGGGGGCTACCTCCGTGGGATTTTCAACATACTGTTCCAGAGCTTGACGAATTTGTTTGAGGTTTTCGTCAATGATGGTTTTGGTCCAGGTGAGAGCGGAGTATTTCATAAGTTACTTTGTCAGGAGAGTTTTGTTCTTTGGCTGGTAAGTATTAAAAAAAATGTTTAAGGTCCAGGTAGGGCGAACAATACCGAGGAGTTATCTACGACTTGTCGACATACTGTTTGAATCAGTTTTCCTACAGAACTTCAGAATTTACAGACAGAATGGATGAACTGGAGAGCATACCGAGGATTTTCCTTTTTTGCGCCGTAACTCAATAGACCTCTTGCAAAAGTATGCGATCATGAAAAAATGAGAGTTGCCCCTCAATTAAGATACCCTGGAGTGGAGGCTTTAGCCGGTCAGCCGTAGGCATCCCCCACATAGTGAGATGGCAAGGGCCGACCGCTGACCGGCTAAAGCCTCTACTCCAATTGACTCCCCTTTTTAGGAGGAAGAGGTTCACACTAAGATGATTCGGAGGAAGAGTCGGCTAAACTGTCGATATTTTGCTGTATCTCAAGAGGTAATTTGAATCCGGCCACCGATTTTTTGAGGTCATTGGCGAGTTTGGCCAAGCGTTCAATAGAGGCTGCGGTTTCATTTGTACCACTGGAAGTTTGCATGGTGATTTCTTGAATAATTGTCATAGTGCCGGATATATTCGAGGCAACGGCGGCTTGTGTGCGCGAAGTTTGGGATATGTTTTCAATTTGTGTGGCAAGTTGGACTGAAACGCGCTCAATTTCAGTGAGTGCCTCCCCTGCCCGTTCGGTGATTTTGGCACCTGATACCACCCCAGTCGTACTTTGTTCCATGGAATTGACGGCTTCATTGGTATCCCCTTGAATGGTTTTGACCAGGGCGTCGATCTGTTTGGTGGCATTACTGGAGCGTTCAGCCAGGCGTTGAATTTCATCGGCAACGACGGCAAAGCCCCGTCCAGCTTCACCAGCCATGGCGGCTTGAATCGCGGCATTAAGGGCTAAAATATTAGTTTGGTCGGCGATGTCGTCAATCAGTCCTACAATTTCGCCAATTTCTTGAGAACTTTCTCCGAGTCGTTTAATCCGTTTAGAGGTTTCTTGAATTTGTTCCCGAATGGCGTCCATCCCAGCGATAGTATCCTGCACTGCCTTGGCACCGCGACTGGCAATTTCAACGGATCGTTTGGCGACTTCGGCAGATTCCACTGCATTGGCAGAAACCTTTTTGACTGAATTGGCCATGCCAATGATGGCTTGTCCGGCTTTGGCGATTTGTTGGGCTTGACGTTCACTGGCTTGAGAGAGGGTTGCAGCGGTGTTACGGGTTTTTTGAGCTGCTGTGGTTACTTGCATGGCTGTGCCGTTGATGTTGATGACGAGTTCTCGTAATGCCTCAATTGAATAGTTGATGGCATCGGCAATGGCGCCCGTAAAATCCTCTGTAACGGTTGCATTTACGGTCAAATCTCCGTCTGCAAGGTCAGCAATTTCACTGAGTAGCCGCAAAATGGCTTCCTGATTACGTTGGTTCATGTGCTGACTTTCCTCCAAACGCCGCTTAGTTTCTTGGGTTCGTGCTTGGTTGGAGCGGATAATATTGATTCCAAGGAGGATGAGAAAGGTGAAAACGAGTAGGGCTAGGACATAGCCAAGCGTGGGTGAGATAATTCGGCTTTTGGCGTGAGTGTGGTAGACATTTTGTAAATCTTCAATAATATCCAAGAGTTTGGGGGTGTGTTGTGTGAGACTTTGCCAGGCGTCTTTGGCGATAAAGAGTTGTTCTGCTTTGTCCAAAAAGTAGTCAATGCGCTCAATCCGTTCCTCAAACAGGGTGGATAAATTGTGCAGTTCTTGTAAAACTGCAGGATCAGTGACGGGAGTTATGGTTATTTCCCCAGGTTCAGGGTTACCTTCTTGTAGTAAGGTGAGGGTGTCACTGAATTGGCTGATGGCTTCGTCGAGTTGGGCTTCTGCATCGACTGCATCTGCGGAAAATCCTCGACTGAAAGATGATTTTATGCCGTTGTTGATTCGTTCTAATAGGAGTAATTGACGGGTGGACAGGAGCATTTGAGCGGGAGAAGCCCCCCCCTCATTCAATTTCTTGAGCAAGGTATTGGTTTGTACGGTAACCTCAGTCATGATGCCGTCTAAACTGGAATAGTCCGCGTAGAGTTTGGTCACCGCTTCTTCTGTATTCATAAGCTGCACAAGGATAGAGTCGATGGGTTGCCAGGCGGTCAATAGGTTAGAAAGTGCGGGCAGTGCATTGTCAGGGGTTTTAGGAAGGTTTAAATTGGGGTCTCCTTGGGAGAGAGCTTCCAAGATGGTTTGGTAATCTTTCCTGGTTTGTGTGAGACGAACAAAGCCAGTTTCCTCACCTCGAGAGGCTTGAGCGGCGTGTTGTGTCAATTGTTGAGACAACAGTCGTAAGCGGGTAATATAGTTGAGGTAAACCTCGTCCTTTTGTGTGTTAATTGCAACGAGGGTAAAGGTGGCCACCATGGCTATAAAGAGGATAAATAATAAAAATATGAGGGTAAATAACCATGAATTGGAGGTTGACAGAGTTTTAAAGGTTATCATAGGGAGACCTTATGTTCTTTGATAGATTAAATGGCCACTTTGAGAAAGGTATCACTTTGAGTTAGGGTATGGATGTCTAAAACTGTCCAAGTTTTGCCCTCGATCTTAAAAAATCCTTTGGCAAAAGGGGCTAACCACTGTTCCTTGCAAGGGGTATCAGTATCTAAGGCATGCTCTGGGAAGTGTTTGAGTCCAATGACTTCTTCAACGAGTATTCCAGCGTGGATCCCCGTTTGATTGATGATTAATAATCGATTGCGCTTATGTGGTATTAGAGGTTTGGCTTGCAGGCAGGCTTGCACGTCGATAACCGGAACTAATTGTCCACGGAGATTGGCTATCCCCTTGATCCAGGTTTTAGCTCCTGGTACGCGAGCCATGGGAGATGGACAATAGAGGACTTCTCGGATGTCAGTGAGTGTGGTGACGAGTAGAGCATCTCCCAAACGGTAGGCCAATCCCCGCCATAAAGTTAATACCTTGTCTTGCCGGGGTAAGCCCTTAGGTTTTTGAGTCGCTCGTTTGTCGAGAGTCGTGAGCCATTGGTAAGGGGTTAAAGGTGTCGGCATAGGGGTTGTTTAACTGAGGAGTTTTTTAACAACATCAAGGAGTTGCTTTTGCTCGACGGGTTTAACCAAAAAGTCCTTAGCCCCTTGCATGATACCCCAAGCTTTATCACTTTCCATATTTTTAGAGGAGACAATAACGACTGGGATATGACTGGTTTCCGGACTTTTGGTAATTTTACGGGTTGCTTGAAAGCCATTGAGTCCGGGCATAACCACATCCATAATGATCAAATTTGGTTTAATATCCTTAGCCTTTTGAATACCTTCTTCCCCATTAGAGGCTTCCGTAGTTTGATAGCCTTGACTTTCCAACATATTTTTGACCAAATAAGCGTCAGTTGGGGAATCGTCAATTATCAGTATATGTGCCATAATGCGCTACTTTTTTTGAGTTAATTTGAGGATCAAGAACCCTTGGTTAAGACATAGGTCTTTATCGTGTTCAACAACTCCTCACGAGTAAAAGGCTTAGTCATATAGTGCTCAGCACCGACAATCCGACTGCGAGCCCGTTCAAACAATCCGTCTTTACTGGAGAGCATCACGACTGGGGTCTTCTTAAAAGCGGGATTGTTTTTGATGAGCGCGCAGGTTTGATAACCGTCCAAGCGAGGCATCATAATATCCACAAAGATAATATTGGGTTGATGTTCCATGACTTTTGACAGTGATTCAAAGCCGTCCGTTGCAGTAATAACTTCACATCCCGCCTTTTTCAGTAAGGTTTCGGCAGTCCGCCTAATCGTTTTACTGTCGTCAATCACAACGACTTTTATCCCCTCAAAACTGGCTTCACTACTCATAATTGTGTTGTTTCCTTGAATTATTCTAAAGCGTATTAGTTCAGTTAAAAAAAACCATTTCCGGAAGAAAATACGCCCAATTGAGAAATTGCGGTGTCTATTTAAAGAGGTTTTGTACAGTCATTGGGTTATTACCATACTCTGGTATAAGTTATCAAATTCTAGGATATGATTTTAACACAATAAAGTATTAACGTCTCTTCAATTTTAACTTGACAACTGATTTTCTTTGTGCCGTAACTGTATCTAATGTTAAAATCCAACATGTACCTTAGGGTGATAACCAAGCTCGCGATTGTTCGGATAATATAGTATATGAACGCGCGTAATATTTTGTTACTGCCTTGGCAGATTTATCCGACCCATTTCTGGTGGCAGTTACTCAAACTTGGGTTTGGCAGGTTTTGGTAAAAGAAAACAATAGACCTCTTGCAAAAGTAAATGATGCGATAAAGATGAGATACGAAAAAATAAAAGGGAAATCCCCGTTAGAGTGGAAGCTTTAACCGGAGTGGAGGCTTTAGCCGGTCAGCGGTCGGCCCTTACAATTTGTCTATGTGGGGGGATGCCTACGGCTGACCGGCTAAAGCCTCCACTCCAACGTATCTTAACTTTTGCAAGAGGTCTAATAGATGACAGATACGATAAGCTCATTCAGGTAATGGAGTAAAATGATAAATGATCAAGCCGTTTTTGTCTAAAGTTTAATATAAAAACTATTCGGAATATTATTGGCAAAAAAATAGCCCCCTTCCTTACTAAGGAAGGGAGGCCAGGTCACCCGCCTACCCTATCCTAGACAGTGGTAGCCTACCCCAAGTTAAATAACTGGCGGAGAGGCACTTAGCCACTTGACTGGATGAAAGAGGTCGGAGAGTTCTTATTCTAATTTTACCAGCAATCTGCAGGAAGTTTTTTATTTCGATGATCCAGACTCAATTCAGTACAGCCTTCATCACTGGTTTGGGACTTCCCCTCCACCGCCTTAGCATGCAATGTATACTCCCGAGGTTTGGTTGCGTCAAAATCTATACTCAACTTGTAAAGTCCATTTTCAGTATTTTCGGAGGCACTGAGATCAGATAAGGATCCGCTAAATCGGTTATTATCCGCTCTGTAGGTTTCTTGAAATTGCGACAATTCGAGTAATGCCGTTTTGGCTTCTGCACGTTTGGATTTTATCACATATCTGGTATACATTGGATAACTGATGGCACCCAATAGGGCGATTACTGATACGACAATCATTAATTCAATCAGGGTAAACCCATAATTTTTACGCATAAATTCTTTCCTTTTGATGTTATAACTTAGTGTGACAGTGCTCAATTTGGCTGAGACCTTTGTACGACTCCCTTTAATATCAAGATTTGAGGGATAATATCCCTTGTCCAATCAAGTCCGCGTAGGATGGATAACTGCCTCTTTTCGTGCCGTCATCGCCCTAATCCCAAATGGGGTTGATGGGCTTCCTGTTGTCAGCCCATCCTACCCAACTACTTTTGCATCCAGAAGAAGCGTTCAATTTCTCGATCTCCCCGCGGATTGCCGGGTTGATCGTTGACATTGTTATGCAAGTCAACATTGACAGCAGGATCTTTGCCATCCTCAGTGTAATAGGAATAAGGCGTGCTGGCAATTCCGGATCGGGTTTCAATATGTCGATCGGCCTCAGTTTTCTCACCATCCTCATCCACATCGAAAGCAGCCCCGGCAGACAGCAATTCTAACATATAAACCTTGCTGATCCCTTCTGAAAAGTCACATTCATCTTCATTCTGAGAAGGAGGGGTGTAAGTGGTGAAGTAGACTTTACCATCCAGTATTAATGGGGAAGCCAAGCCTTTTTCTCCCACCCAGGCTTTTTTGTCGCCTTTCTCGTCACCTTGCAAATTGATGTACCACCCTTTCTTTTGACGAAGGTCCGTGGTTGCCTTGATCACGGATTGCTCATCTCCCTGTTGTATCACGTTTTCGGTGGCATCATAGAGATCATTTAAGGTGATACTTTCAACATTGTTGCCAGCCAAAGTACTCAATTCCAGATCCCGCAGGGCATAAAAGTGATTTTGGACGGTGGTTTCCAAAGGCTCTGGTCGAGTTCCGGAGGTGATCGCCAACAGATCATAATCTGTTTCTACAGAGTAGATACTGTCGCTGATTCTGATCATGGCTGGAGGATAGAAGAATCGACGTCGCTCATTGGTGCCCATATCCCCCAACACAGCCATCCGCTTATATAGAGCAGGTTGATCTTCGCCTAACGGTGTCAGATCAATGCGCCAGATCTGTCCTCCAAGGTCACCCACATAAATACGATCTGCAGTACCGTTGGCGTCAATATCCTTGACCAATAAATCGGAGGGAATTGGATATTTCATTTCTGGGATGGTAAGGTCTCCTCCAGAACTGCTGGCCCACCATAACCGTTGGCCAGTTTCAGCATCGACCATATAAATAGCATTTCCACCCCCATCCGTTTGACCGTCGGTAGGACCATATCCCTCATCCTGACTTAGGTGATATCCACCTCCAAACAGCAGCACGACTTTGTTTTCTCCCTTGAACTTAATTCTATTCGGCAAAGCCCGGGACCAAGTTTGTCCCAGTTGCGCAAAGTCACCTTGGCCCCCTTGAATAACCCACATGAGTTTGGGTTGTTCGCCAGGAGCGCTGATATCTCCTGTAATATCCAAAGCATACAAGTTCTGTCCACCACGACGCATGCCGATATAGAGTTTCACAAAATCTCCATTATCAGGTTCTATCTGGCTATTCCCATTCTTGTCTCGTACCCAGAATGACGGCGTGCCATCCATACCATAAATGCGGCCCACTCCTTGAGCATTCTCCATCAAAGCGGGTTGTCGACTCAACATTTCCTTGGGAAGAAAGGCCCATTTCTCCATACCAGTTTCGGTATCAATCATGCGCACCAGACCTTCATTGGTCCCTACAAACAGTCGTGACATCGGCGCAGAATCACTGCCACCGTAAATCACAATGCCTGGGCTGCTGTGTAACGGATCTGCCATCATCCAACGATCTTCTTCGCGGTCTCCATCGGCATCCTCATCATAAATATCTCGACCCCGAATCCAATTGACCACATCTTCCACATTTTGATCTTCACCTTCTGGCATATCCTTGAAAATCTCGGTCTGCAACTCAGCCGTGTTTTCATCGGTCAAGTACAATTCGTGTTCTGGGCTGTCTAATATGATTCTGTGATTGCGACCTGCTGCGGCATCTCCCAAATAGGTGAACAACTTGCGAGTCGCAGAACTGGGTACTCGTTCTCCAGCTCCTCCCATATCGACATTACTGCCGTCTGCCACTGTACTCCAATAACTTTGGGCATCTGGGGCAATGTACATATTGATAGTTGCCAAATTTCCTTTGGCATCCAGCACATCTCCCGAGCGACAAGTGCCTTCAGTACCTTGGCAAATATGGTATTTCTTCACATTCCCATCCCAACGGGCAAAACGATCGGGTTTGAACAGGGCATAATAAACTTCCCGACTGTGGAATAAATTATTAAACCGATTCACAGACACACTGGGAGCCGCAAAAGTAGTACTTTCTGTCATCGCCTGCGCCACGATTGATTTGAAGGCAGCAGTCAATTCCTCCACCGATTCTGCAGCATAGAATCCTCCACCGCCTCGGTTAGCAATTTCCTTCAACAACTTGACTGCCTCGCCGTTGGATTTGGTAATTCTCGGATCTTCTCTATACCCTTTAATATCAATAAACGTTCCGGCTGGTACCTCTTCTTTTGTGTCTTCATAGTAATAAATACCATCTTCACGTAGAATCGTGGTGCCTTGTAAATCCTTATATAAAGTGATCCAACCCTTGCCCAATTGGAAACCGATGGTATGAGTCGTCACCGTCTGATCCCCCTTAATACTGCCACTGTTGTCAGTATTTCGGATATACTCTGCTAAATCGAGGGCACACGCTTCATTCTTACTCACCTTGATCAAGGATTCTTCCTCGACCTTATCCGGATCTTTGAAGGTGGTATCACAATCTTCCCCAATCAACTGCTTGATCTTATCGGTTGATGAATTTTCTGTCGCAATACCGTCTGTAAGTAGGACAATATGATTGGATTGACAAGGAGAAATAATTGGGGAAGTATAGGTCGCTCCTCCAGTAATTTCCTCTTCAGCGCAGACATCTTCAAAGGGTTTGCTCAAGGTGCAGTCCTTTGGACGTTTCAGGGTGCCTCCTTCGTAGGTTCCGGGGTGACTCACTAAGTATAAAACCTTGCCATGGCGAGTCTTGCCATAATCAACATCTCCACTTCTATAGTATTGAGCCGATTCATAAAGACCATCCACTAAGGGAGTTTGGCTGGGCGGTATGTCAATGGCATTGGCCACTTTCTTGAGACGTCGACGCACAGTTACGACATTGCCTTCTCCCTCATCACCCAGGTAACCTTCGACTTGAATGCGCAAAATGGCAGCTCCAGACGGACCCGCTTTAAATGACATGGCATCCCGCCGACCAGAGCCGGTGATGACAAAGGACATGTCATTGTAAGTCTCCCAGTCTGAATGAGTGATGATTTCTTGAACTATCTCCTTTAAATCCGGAGATTCATAAGAATAATTGTTGGTCCATTCTTCAGGTTCCCAATTGACTGTGGCTGCAGTTTTGGCCCGTTTGCTGATATTCCCAGAGCTGTTGCCAAATGCCAGAGAATTGCCTGACTTCTCCCCTTGAATGCGTAACTTGGTGGGGGGTTCATTTTTACGATCACCTCTATTCCCTTTGGCAGTGAAAATGAGATGGGCATTTAACACCTTAGCTTGTGAACTGACCGGAACTTCTCGGAATCGAAAGCCCACTGATCGGGCTTCCCCACTTCTGGTCCCCAATTCTAAGAGGTCACTGGCGAGGTACATATCTCCCGCTTCCGATCCAAAAATTTTTTCCTCAGCGTCATCACTTTCATAAGCCACTTGTCCAGAGTAATTTTGCCAGATACACGTTTTCTTAGGAACTGAATCAAAATCATATTCGACTGTCAAGGTGGGGGCTAAATAAGCTCCGCTGTCAAATGAACTGGCCATGCGGAATGGCTCTCCCCCTCCATTGCTAACAACAAAAGCGATACCGCCCTTGCCTCCGCACCAACCGGAACGGTTGACCACGGTCTGCACCAAACTGCTCAAATCTGGAGTGGTATAAGTCGCCCCCTTCTGCCAAGCGGGAACATCCCAGGAAACGCCTCCAGTCAATTTGCGAGAAGTAATATCCAGAGCCTGTTCATTGAAAGTGAGGGCATCATCAGTATCTTCCACTCGAATCAATAATTTTGCAGATTCCGCAGCATTCTCATCACTTCTAAAATCAATGGTGGCATTGGTCACTGTAGCGCCCTGGGGAATGTCCACATTTTCAAAACGCAGCCCTACGATCTGTTGAGTGTTGTTGCCCAGATTTTCCCCAATGTCCACGCCCGCAGAATATTTAACAACCAATCGAGGCATATTGGTAAATCCCTGGAGATCGGGTTCTACGGGGGTAGTGTCTTCCTCGGTTTTCAGGGTGATGCCATCCCTGTTATAAGGAGTATCTCGAGTCCCCACAAATCGCCGATAACCCCCAATGCTGGGGAAAATACCTTCTGAGAACTCTACGGTGTTTTCAAAAAAGAACGCAATGCTGTTGCGACTCTTCCAGTCATCCTGATTGACAATTTCTTGAATCACCTTGGACAGATCGGGAGTCGTTTCCGATCTCATGGGAGTTCTAAAATTGGCATTGTTGGCGGTAAATGGATCGACCGACCATTCGACAGAAACGGAGGTTCGCGAACGTTGAGAAATGGGGGGATTGGTGGTATTAAACTCCAAAGCAGCCGGCGATTTTTCACCAAAAACCTGCAATTTCAATTCCGAAGCTCGAGCCATATCAAATCGTTCCCAATCTCCTTGGAAATTAAACAAAATATAAGCTTCTAAAATATCAGCTCCTCTGGGAATGGGCAGCCCCTCAAAACGCACCCCCGCGGAACTCTTCTCGCCCTTGATAGCCTCCACCTTTTTACCCGCAGCAAGTTGTGCTTTAGCCACTTTGAGTGCTTCCATTGCGGCATCACTGGCGGCCTTCTTCTCATCACTGATGATTTTGGCAGCATCACGGTCAGCAAAAGTGCGTTCTTTTTCTGCCAACGCGGCGTTTTTGGCGGCAATCAGCTCAGGTTTGGTTTTACCATCCCTGCAATTGTTGTCAGCTTCACAAGCCGCAAGGGCAGTTTGGTAGTTTGTGTTGGCGATGTCGTAAATCGCTTTGGCAGCGTCATAGGCCCCCTTAGCTGCATCGTATTCTGCTTTTTTGGCGTCATAGAATGCCTGGGCGTCATTGACTACTTTCTGCAGGTCAGTCAGGTCTTGAATGCCCACGGAAGGGACATAACCCAAATAATAGCCCTGAGTGCCGGTTTGTTTACCTCCGGATTCCACAACATGATCAAAGTTATTCTCTCGATAGGTGCCTGTCTTAGTAGACCAAGCCCCACGACCTGAGATGATTTCGGTTCGAGTTTCTTCAATGGTCCAACTGAGATGCAGAATTGGCGCGGGGTATAACCCCCCTGGTTTGCCATAAGCCCCGCGGCTACCTGGAGGGGAATCTCCAGCAGTCCTAAAGAACAGTACTAAACTATTGCCTTCTAACCATCCCGGCTTCACATTCCCATTTTCATCTTTGACCTGTTGACGACCAGTAATTTCCTGAATGATACTGGCAATATCTTCACTGAAAAAGGATTGTCCCGCTTGAACTGGGTCAGTAATACTCCAAGTCACCTTGGCTTGAGTGGGGGGAAAATTATCAGCACTGGAAAGGTAATTAGTCACTCGTTCAAAACCAACCCCAGACTTATCGGGCGCGATGCCATCATTGGCGGCTCCAAAAATTTCCAATTTAAGGGTGTCCTTTCCCACTTCACCGGCATACTCCTTTTCACTGGAAAATTCAACCAAGGCTTTCTCGATCTTAGAACCTGGGGGAATTTGCAAATTACTGAATCGCAATCCAATCAAGGTATCTCCCTGATTACGAGCGACATTGGTTTCCGGATCTGACCCTAAGAGTAAAACTTCAGAGCTGGTGCGCACAGACCCCTGATCTTTACTTCCCAAGGTCTCCAATTCTCGGACATTGCCCAAGAATTCCATGGCCACATCGCCCCCTTTTTCGATACTGGACTCTACCTTAACGCCCTTAAAATCTTCGGCTTTTTTGAGCTCTGTCATCTGCAATTGTTTACGATGAAGATTCATGGCCCCAGAGCCGGTATTTTCTTCAGCATCATCCGCCCCATTAGATATCCGAGTAATAATTTCAATGGTGCTGTCCTGATCCTCACCGGGAACTTCTTTTAAATCGGCATCAATGTAGAACACGGGAAACATGATGGGGGCATTGACTGGAGGCTTACCCTCCTTAATCAACTTGGCAAAACGAGCCAACCCCACGTTGACATTGTGCACTTCATTGAGCATTTGAACGAGGGCTTGTTTAAGTACATCAATGCGCATTTCTGAGGTCGGAGTGCCATTGGCTAAACGTATGTTGTTGCGCATACTTCCTGAATTATCAAGCATAAATAAGACATTGGGACGGGCTGATTCACCCAAGCCCACAGCTTGTCGTATGTAAATATCGGTATCATCTGCCCAGACGGGTAGTACAACAACCCAGCTAACGAGCAGTGAAACGAGTATTTGTCTTAATCGTTTCATAATTTTAAGTCCTTTGAAATGTGGAAATGTAGTAAAAACGTAATTGGAATGCAGCTTTAGTCGGTCGGTTGGAGTAGAGGCTTTAGCCGGTAACGTAGCAGACCGCTGCGCGATGAATTTAGCCGGGGTCGAGGCATTAGCCGACCAGCAGTCGGCCCTTGCGGTTTGTGTATGTGGGGTGATGCCTACGGCTGACCGGCTAAAGCCTCTACTCCAATTTACCGACTAAAGCCTCTACTCCAATCGACCGGCTAAACTTCGAGTCCAACCTGCCGGCTAAACCTCGAGTCCAACCTTGGAGTAGAGGCTTTAGCCGGTAACGTAGCAGACCGCTGCGCGATGAATTTAGCCGGGGTCGAGGCATTAGCCGACCAGCAGTCGGCCCTTGCGGTT
>BeggDRAFT_10015_pt1 | contig 35501 bp, 35 predicted proteins | sample TarBiozoneFS08_3_FD_50710 | JGI IMG/M metagenome (IMG submission 50710) | reverse complement strand
ACACTGTTCAAAGTCCAATTCTTTAACCCACTCAAAGGGAACAAATGATTCTAGCAGTTGTCGAAAGAAGGTTTTGTTAGAGAATAGTTTTTTATATCCTCTGTCGTATATTTGGGGGATTTTCCCACTCATTTTTAATTTTGTTCCCTTGCCCTAGAAGAGTTTGTTCAATGAGATGTTTGGCATCAGCTCAATTTTTTAAAACTTGTAATCATCCAGTAGCGTGTCCAGTTAATTTGTTTGGTTGAGTTACTCATTTTTCTCTTTACCTCTCGGTTTTTCTCCAATATTTTAGCACAGACGCGTTAGTAGGATGTGCAAGCGTTGTTTGCGAAGCGCATTTGTCGTGTTGATCCTTATGTTCCCAATCTGTTGAATAGACACTCTGCGCCGTAAAGTTATAGAGACTCGAATCTTGTCTTCCTCGATTGATGCGCTTCGCAAACAATACTCAGCACATCCTACACAGGATACGTGAAGCATACGATTTCTTTTTATAGTTCGTTAGTCATACGTATCAATCCTCAATTGATAGTTAAAAATGGTATTATATCATGTGATTAAAAAAGTTACAATGAATCCTACGGAACTAAAGGTAAAGTAGGATCTGAGGATAATAATTAGGTCAATCTTTAAACTTTGCAGTCTAAAGTCCAATTAGCCTGGGCTTGAGAATAAAAATTTCGATCTGTAGGAATGGCGCCTTGTATTTGGCAAATGAGAGCGGCAAAATTTAAGGCTCGCTTTAATAAAACTTCATGAGGCCAATTTTGAAGAAGTCCTAAAATACAGACTGCACTGAAGGCATCTCCTGCTCCTACGGTATCTATCACTTTGATCATGGGGGCAGTTTCCTTCAATACAGGTTGCTGAGGCTTTTTTAACCATGCCCCCTGATCTCCGAAAGTAATGATTAAGATATTCAGTTGATAAAATTGACAAATTTCTTCTAAAAGTTCTTCTTTTTTAGAGGAAGAGGCAGTTTTAAATTGAAGGGCTATGATTTCCAATTCAACTTCGTTGACTTTGAGCCAGGTGGCTTGGTGGATCTGGTTTTCGAGTTTGGTTTTTTCCCACCAGGGTGCCCGCAGATTAATGTCTAAAAAAATGGGACAATTGAGCAGTTCAAGTAGGATTTCCAAAGTAGCTCTTGAAGTCACATTCCGCAATGCTAAGGTGCCCTGATATAATAGGGGAATTTGGTTATTAGATAGGGAGTTGAGAAGGGGTTGAAATTCTATATAATCATAGGCTTGAGCAGCAGGAATTTCAAAATGAGGCATGCCAGCCTGTAATTGAATGCGAACTTGTCCAGTGGGGTGTTGGGCATCTTGTTGTAATAGGGTGGTGCTCAAGCCCCAATTTTGCATAATTTCTTGAATTTCAAACCCTTCTTTATCCAGTCCCACTCGACTGATCATCAAGGGTTTTAGCCCAAAACCTTGTAAGTGCCAGGCTACATTAAATGGGGCGCCCCCCAAAATTTTTTTGTGCTCAGCTTCGAAAATGTCATATAAAACTTCTCCAAAGATGAGGGGATGAATAGACATTAGACCTCTTGCAAAAGTAAATAATGCGATAAAGATGAGATACGAAAAAATAAAAGGGAAATTCTTGTTAGAGTGGAGGTTCTAAAAGGCACGTTGGAGTGGAGGCTTTAGCCGGAGTGGAGGTTCTAGAAGGCATGTTGGAGTGGAGGCTTTAGCCGGTCAGCCGTAGGCATCTCCCCACATACACAAATTGCAAGGGCCGACCGCTGGCCGGCTAAAGCCTCCACTCCAAAGCTTCCATTCCAAAGCCTCCACTCCAAAACCTCTTTATTTGCGGCAAGGACGACCAAATAATTGTAGAGAAGATAAACGACTGCTTTGCCAACCGTTGGGAGATAATGAACTGCCCATGAGGGGGGAAAAGGTGAAGCGGCTGCGATTCTCATATTCTTCCCAGCTTTTAAATTGGCAGGTTTGTCGGAGCAGATTGCTGATGTCAATAAATGTGATAGGCAGATGGTTTAATTCTTCAATAATGGCTTGATCAGGGGCTTCAATATTGACTTCTCCATCAATTCCCAATTGAGAAGAGGCACTGATCAAACTGTCCGGGGTACTGATGAGTTGTTGGGCTTGAATGTGGATATTCCCTCCTTGTCCTTCATTGGCTTGGGCTCGAATTTGTCCTTGTTTTAGAATAACAAAGTCGGGATAGGTCAAGGTTACATTTCCGCCATTTCCAATGCCTTCTTGAACACTGGTGGTCAATTGGCTATTTTCCAGTAAAATGTGTTGTGGGGCATGAATATGAATTTGTCCACCTCCGGAACTGGTGGCTTCGGTGGTCATTGCGCTGTGATTGGATAAGTGCAGATTGTCATGCAAATTGAGAATCAAATTTCCAGCTTCTCCTCCTCGAGCTTGGGATAACCATTGCCCTTCAAAGTAGAGAAAATGAGCCGGTTGGCCGGTGTCCAAGTGGGCAACTTTAACCAGGTCTCCATTGGTGACTGGCAGTGTGTCTCGTTCAGATAAGTTATTAATATAATAGGTTTTATTTAACGGAATCCATTGTTGACCAGTATAAATTTGATTGATGATATTTTGTTCAGTTCCTGGGAATTTGGCAATATCGCCGACTTTGGCAATGGTCAGTTGTTGTAACTCCTTTAAAGTGGCTATGGAATGGGGATGGGTATTTAGTGGTACCCAATATTGGCCATCATAAATAAGGCGCTGATTCTCATGATCAGTTAAATTCCCATGATCAGTTGAATTTTCAAGTGTAGCCAGGTCCCCTTGTTGCAAAAAATGGTTTTCAGTCAACTGGTTAAGTTGAGCTGGGTCAGTTAAGGAAAAGGTATTAAGACGCAGAGGCTGGGCTTGTCGATTGCCGGTAGTGGGGTTGATAATACTGGCGGTGTAAATAAAATTGGCAGGTTTCCCATTGCCAGCTTGATTGACTTGAATCAGGGTCCCAGCCGGGTGAGGCAGTTTTGATTCTTCAAACCAACCTGTGATGTTGTCTAACTCACTTAGGGTATTTAATGTAATTTGAGGGGCTTGTTCATCAATTCTTACCCACTCACTGAGATTATAGGCGCTGCTGTGGGTGTATATGAAATTGGATGGGTTGCCATTTCCTATGTCATTGACTTTAACAATATAACCGTTGTGAAGATTGTAATTTTGTGGCAGTTGATACAATTCTGTTAAATTGTGCACGGTGTCAATAGGAACTGTGCTGATTAAACTGGTCCCAAGGTTGACATAACCGCCCATTTTATGATTGCCCATGTCTGTAACTTCAATGGTATCGCCGATAATGAGTAAGTGTTGGTCTCGCTCGGCTTCAGTGGCAAAATGGTAGGTGTTTAATAGGCGGCTTTCCGAGGCGATCATGGCGTGATCGTCAAGGTGTAATTGTTCCACTTCAATGATAATATTGCCGGCTTTCCCCCCCCCAGCACTGGAGGTGGAAATTTTGCCTTTGTGGGTTAGGGTGAGTGTTTTGGCAGTTAAGGTGATATTGCCACCGGCCCCGGCATTGGCATGTTGACCTTCGGAGCTGGCATAGATGCCGCTGGCCGATTGGTTATAGTTGGTGGGGGTAAATTCTTGTAAATATTGCACTTGACTGTAAGCAGGAGTTTGCAGTTGATTGGGATCGGCTTTCCCGGTGATTGTTATCGGTCCATGCACAGTGATTTGAATATTTCCACCAGGGGCTGTGTTGTTGGTGCTGCTTTTGATCACGGCACCTGCTTCAATGGTTAAATATCCGGCTTCCAGGGTAATTTTTCCTCCTTCTCCAGCATTGTTTTCACTGCCCATGCTGCGGGCATAGATGCCTGATCCAAAGCCGTCTTCATTTTCACCGAATGGGTTAACTCCAATGAGTTCAATACCTTCTGTGATTTGGAGGTTGATGGTGCCGGCTCGATTGGTTTGCATGCCTTTGGCTGCAATGGAGCTGGCTGCAATGCCAGCACCTTCTTTAACAATCAATTGGTTAGCTTTGATAGTAATGTTCCCACCTTCGCCACCCAATACTCCTTCTTTTCTGGAATTGGAACTGGAGCTGATGGTGCTTCGCCAACCTTTGTCATTGGTACCAGTGACAGTTACGGTCCCGGTGGCTTGAATTTCAATATTCCCAGCTCTGCCTGGACCAAAGGAGCTGGAGGTGAGGTAAGCTCCATCGGCCAATAATAAATCCCGGGTGTCTATGAGAATGTCACCGGCTCTCCCGGTTTTATTGGTGGTGGTTACGTAGACCCGACTGCCCGCGCCACCGCTGTTTTTTCCAGTTAGATTCAATTGGTTATGAGCGCGTAAGGTGACAGTGCCAACGTGACCATCACTGACTGTTCTCGAATTGATATAAACTCCATTGTTCAGGAAAATAGTGTTGGCTTCTAAGAGTGTGTTTCCAGTGTTCCCAGCCCCTTCTCCTTCATAGATGCTGGCTGAGCCTAGATAACTGTTTTGTCCACGTGTGGATTCTCCAGATAAGGTAATGTTTTCTTTGGCTTTGAGTAAGATATCTCCACCTTTTCCTCGGGTGTAAGTGCTAACTGAGATGCCAGCACCTTGGGTGATTTGAATGTCATTGGCTTCAATGGAGACAGTGCCAGCAGGTCCGGTATTAACTTCAGTTTTCTTCTCATCGCCCTCATTCCCAGAGCGGACAAGGAAGCGGGTAATTCCATAGGCATTTTCTCCAGTGAGGGTGACTTGGTCAGTGGCTTGAATGCGAATGTCAATGCTTTTGCCTGCGCCATGGGTGTGTCCATTGACTACAGTCCCGGCTGAGAATGTGATGTGTTGGGCTTGTAGGTCAAATAGGCCACCGGGGCGATCGCCGAGGGTTCGGAGTTCCAATTCACTGTCGCTGATCGTGATTTTTCCAGCACGTAAGATAAGGTGGCCAGCACCGAGACTGCTGGTAAGAATTTGAGTTTTTTGGGTGATGGACAGGTCAGCCAGTTTTCGAAAGGAGGAAACATCTACCCAGCCATGGTGTAATTGAACTTGGCCCGGGGAAGCGAGACTGATGAGGTTGATTTGTCCACCGGGAGCGGCTAAACTGGGTAATAGGGTGATTTTAGGGAGAGTTGGAGTTGAGGTTGGAGGAATTGTGGTTTCTATAAAGTTGCCTTTTTCTAAAGTTATTTCTCCCCCGATTAGAGAGAGCATTTTGCCTTCTGCCACTTGTAGCCCAGTTTCAAGGTTTTCTGTGAGTTTTCCATGCCCGGTTATGAGAATGGGAGCAATGGTGTCATCAAGGAAGCCAAAGTGGGTTACCGGGGCAGTGGTGAGGGTGCTGGATTCCGAGAGTTGGGCGCTGAAATGATTACCGTCAGCGAGTTTCAGATGATCAGCGGTGCTTAGGTGCATATTGCCAGAGACGTCGAGTTTGGCATGGGGACCAATAATGATTCCAAATGGGTTTAAAAAGTAGAAATCTGCGTGGGGAATGGTGGAGCGGAGAAGTCCATTGAGATGGGAGGGTTGTTTGCCTGTCACCCGACTGATGATGGTTTGGGTGGAAGGGGTACCTGAAAAGGTGGCACTTTCATCGGGGTGTAAATTAAATTCGTGGAAGCTGTGGAATAGGTTGGTCCCTTGTTGTTGCCCAACTTCAGGGGGTATTTGATAGTCAGGTCCCGTGAGAATGATAGGGTTACCTAAACTCTCATCTAGAGTAATTTGAGCAAACAGGGGTTGGAAATAAGTATAACCGATCAAAGTTCCTATAATTACGATGTTCAGTGGTTTTAGGAATTGAGTCAGCATCATAGGGAAATTCCATACGTTAAAATAGTGACTAATTGGTGTTGTTGGGGGTAAATTTTATGAAAAAGGGGGGTAATTTCATGTGCATCAGGGTTGATTGTTGATGGTGTATGATCAAAAAGTATGATAACATGCTTAGTAATATTAGCATCATTTTGTTGATTATTTTAATGTTTAAAAAAAAGCGGTGAATTTTGAGGGTTTTAAGGGGGTTAAAACCCCTTTTAATTATCAAGAATTTATGTTATAATTGATTCAATTTGTGGTATTTCAATAGTATCCCTGTTGAATTTAGTTAAAGAGGGTTGGAAATTGTTCATTGGTTGAGATTGGTATAACCTAGGTTTAGATATCAATACTCAAAATTGAGTGGGTCCAACCGCCGGGAAGTTGGTTGTTATATTATGTGAGTTAGGATCAGGTTAGGGAATTTAGCAGGTGTGATCAGTTGTCAATAACTTCTAATTAATACCCTCAGGAAAAATAGTACAGTGATGTCTTTTTGCAGAGATCGCTTGAGATGACGATTGAAAGAGAGTTTCATTTTTCTAAACAAGATTTTGAGTTGTTGCGCCAATTGGTAAATAAACATACTGGGATCAGCCTATCTGATCATAAACAGGAAATGTTATACAGTCGTTTATCTCGACGTTTAAGAGCTTTGAATTTAAAGAGTTTTGGAAGTTATTATCGGTTGCTACAAGGAGAGGGCAGTGAGGAGTTGACCCATTTTGTGAATGCAGTGACTACCAATTTGACTTCATTTTTTCGGGAGCCTCATCATTTCGATTTGTTGGCCACGGTGTTATTACCCCAATTGATGGCAAGAAAACATTATTCTAAGCGCCTGCGTATTTGGTCGGCGGGTTGTGCCAGTGGGGAAGAAGCTTATTCAATTGCCATCGTGGTCAAAGAAGTGGTGCCCAGCAGTTGGGACGTTAAAATTTTGGCCACGGATTTGGATTCTTCAGTGTTAAATAAGGGACTATCAGGGGTGTATGAGGAGGAACGGGTCAATGGCATTCCTGAAGCTCGCTTACATCGTTGGTTTAGGCGAGGAGTTAAAGGACAAACCGGTAGGGTGCAAGTAGTGCCAGAATTACAAGAGTTGATCACTTTTAAGCGCTTGAATTTGATAGAAACTTGGCCAATGCACGGTCCCTTGGATATTATTTTTTGTCGAAATGTGGTTATTTACTTTGATAAACCGACTCAAAGGGTGCTATTTGAACGTTTTGCAAATTTGTTGGATGGCGAAGGTTATTTGTTAATTGGGCATTCAGAAAATCTGTTCCAGTTGAGCACTCGTTTTCGTTTATTGCAACAAACTGTTTATGTGAAAACTCATTAGGTATGGTTGATCAAACAGACAATTTTTCTAAACAACCTTCCCAATCGTCACTTATTTCCCTAGAAAGATCTAAGATATGATACCATCCCCACCACCGGAAAGCTTGCCGGGTTATGAACATATTAAGCGTTATTGGGATCATCATTATGCCAATTATGTTGCTAAAATTTTACCCGGAGAATACTATGTCACCTATCATGACGAAATTTTGATGACGGTTGTGGGTTCCTGTGTTTCCGCATGTATTCGAGACAGTGTTATTGGAATTGGCGGAATGAATCATTTTATGTTGCCTACTCATGCTGGCTCTAGTTATTGGGAACATACTCAAGTCAATAGTGCTACTCGTTATGGAACCTTTGCTATGGAACATTTGATCAATGATATTTTAAAACATGGAGGCAAGAGACAACGGCTTGAAGTCAAATTGTTTGGCGGTGGACGCATCATGTCTAACATGGTCAACATTGGGCGACAAAATATTGAATTTGTAAAAAATTATGTCAGAATGGAAGGTTTAAATTTATTAGCAGAGGATTTGGGGGATATTTACCCACGTAAAATTTTATTTTTCCCCATCAATGGGCGAGTGCGAGTCAAGAAATTGCGGGCCATGGAACAAACTATTGCAGAGCGTGAGAATGCCTATCGGCGAAATTTGGAAAAACAGCCTATTGAGGGTGATATTGATCTTTTTTAATCCATTCTTCTGGAGAGAGTGAGTTGTCAAGTTCAAATACCATGCCGAAAATCAAAGTGTTAATTATTGATGATTCTGCTTTAATTCGGCAGATGTTAACTAGGATTTTAAATTCAGTTGTTGATATTGAAGTGGTGGGAACAGCAGCTGACCCTTATATTGCTAGGGAAAAAATTAAACGGCTCCACCCCGATGTGTTAACCTTGGACATTGAAATGCCGAGGATGGATGGTTTGGCCTTTTTGAGCAATCTGATGCGGCTGCGACCTATGCCAGTGATCATGATCTCTGCGTTGACCCAAAAAGGAGCTGAGACCACTTTGCAAGCCTTGGAATATGGCGCTATTGACTTTATCGCCAAACCTCAGATTGATGTTGCGCAAACTTTTGAAACTTATTCAGAAGAAATTGTGAGTAAAATCAGAATGGCGGCTCGTGCTCATGTGCGACCTTTTTTAGCCAAGCCTGGGGAACTATCGGCGGTCACCACGCTAAAAGTAGCCCCCAAATATTCTGCCGATGTTATCATCAGTGATATACCCAAGACCCGACAACGGTTTAAAACTACAGATAAGATTATTGCCATTGGTGCATCTACTGGAGGCACTGAGGCCATCAAAGTCTTGTTAATTGAAATGCCAGCTGACAGTCCCGGTATTGTTATCAGTCAACACATTCCCGCCACTTTCAGTCGTTCCTTTGCCATGCGCATGAACCAGTTATCAGCAATGACCGTTTATGAGGCGGAAGAAGGCAGCGTGATTTTGCCAGGTCATGTTTACATCGCTCCCGGCAGTCATCATTTATTAGTAGAGCGAGATGGGGCACGTTATATCTGTCGTCTCCACCAAGGCAACCCAGTCAATCGCCATCGTCCTTCGGTAGATGTACTGTTCCGTTCCGTTGCCCAAAATGTGGGACCCAATGCGATTGGTGTAATTTTAACTGGTATGGGAGATGATGGGGCTCGCGGCATTAAAGAAATGCGTGATGCCGGAGCAGTCACCATTGCGCAAGATGAACAGAGTAGTGTCGTTTGGGGTATGCCTGGGGAAGCTCTAAAGCAGGGAGGTATTAATTACGTACTTCCACTTCAAGATATTGCAGGTAAATTAATCGCCCTGTGTTTTGACCCTGTTAAAGTACCTCGTCATTCTTAAACCAGGAAAAATTTGGCAAAACAGACAATCATGCCTATCATAATTAATCAGTTAAGAGAGAAAGTTGAAAATTTTTTTTACTATTATGTACAGGTGATTGATTATGAAACAGTATTGTATAACCCTACTTTGGATTTTACTCAGTTATTCGGCTCTGGCTGAACCACCCCCTCAAGAAGAGTTTGACCCCATCTATCAAAATGGCTACTCCGATGGAATGACAGCAGGTATGGACCAATGTCGCACCAGTCCCGCCTCTTGTGGTATTGTCGTGGGTCAAAACAGCGACGGTTCTACGCAGGCTGGAATAGAACAATGTCGCAAAAATCCCTTCTCTTGCGGAATCAGCTTAGGAGCTGAAGAAGGTATAGCCCAATGTCAAGCGGATCCTGAATTTTGTGGTATCGAAATCGATCAAAATACTGACGGTTCCACGGAAGAAGGTAAAAAACAATGTCAAGAAGATCCGTCTTCCTGTGGTATTATAATTACTCAAAAGGAGGAAGGTATTGCACAATGTCAACAAAATCCGGCCTCTTGTGGAATTGATATTACTCAAAATACCGACGGTTCAACGGCAGATGGCATTGCATCCTGTCAAAAAGACCCTGCGTCCTGTGGCATCCAAGTTCAACATAATACCGACGGTTCTACTGAACAGGGCATTCTATTTTGCCGTAATGATCCAGAAGCCTGTGGCATTCCCGTCAATACTTCAGTACAAGACATTTTGTTCCAATGTCAAACCAATCCCGTTTCCTGCGGCATTCAAGTTAATACATGTGAATTCCCCAATGTATCAGAAGGAGTATCTCCGATCCATGGACTTTATTCTGCCATCGAAGGTCGACTTCATCTTCCTGCAGTGGATGTGCCCAGTGTATTTGACAATAGCATCACGACTTATAAAGTCGATATGGTCTTAATTCCCGGCAGTAATCCCCTGTCTTTTACCTTGGTCGGTGCAGCCCCAATTCAGTAATTAACCCATTGATAAAAATTCAGAAAATTATTACGAACCATTCATTCCCAAATTTAATCTGGGAATGAATAAGTGGCTACTCCATAATTGCAGATAGCTTAGAGAATAGGATGAAACCAGAGATTACCAGATGTTAAAAGTACTTAAATGGGAAACCTTATCTGCCTACTTTGCCAGTTGCCAACCCTTGGATCTCAAAACTCTCAGTCCCATACAAAGAATGATCTTGGCTATGGATGGAACTTTAACTGATGTTTTAGAAGCCTACTATTTAGAAAACATCGTAGTGCTCAAACTTCATGAAGCCCCTTCCCATATAGTGGGCATCAGTCCTCTCCAAGTTGATCCCGGCAAACCCGTGCTGATTCGCAAAATTCTATTGCAAACTCAAGTCAGTCAAATCAATTGCTTATATGCAGAATCGATTATCGTTACCGACCGTTTACAACCCTTGTTCAATAATAAACTGGTCAATTCTGACAAGCCTATGGGCAAACTTTGGAATGAACAAAAGATAGAGACCTTTAAAGAAACTCTGTTCTCATTTGAGGAACCGGCTAGGGAATTGGCCGCTTACTTCCAAGTTCATCCGAACTGTCCTTTAGTTTGTCGCAGCTATCGAGTGTTTTCCCAACAACAACCTATCATGTTGATTACTGAGAAATTTCCTATCAGTCTCTATGTGTAGATAAATGTCTTCACATGTAGATAAATTGGAAATCGTGCACAACAGGAACTCAACTTTCATTAACTCCACAATTCTAGGATTATCTACTTTTATGAAAATACATTTTGATATTGACGCCACCCCTCAAGAATTGAGAAGTTTTTTTGGACTGCCTGATATTGAACCTTTACAAAAGGAAATGTTAGATCTGATTCAGAAAAACATGTATGCTGGCTTGGAAGGATTTGAGCCTTCGACCCTTATGAAACCATTTTTGCCGGAACATTTGCAGTCCCTAACTACTTTGCAAAAAACTTTTTGGGAGTCTTTATTAGGTCAATATTCCCAAAAGGAACCGAAAAATCCCAGTTGATCGTTTAAAAGAGAGAATCCTCATGCAGATTAAAGTTTCCCAACTGCCCGCCCACTTGAAAAAACAAGGGTTGGGCCAAATTTATGTGATCATTGGCGATGAACCTTTACAGGTGCAAGAGTGTGGGGATTTGATCAGAAAACAAGCTAAGTATCAAGGCTTTAGTGAGCGAGAAGTGTTGAGTGTTGAAAAGGGATTTAATTGGCAAAGTGTAGAGCAACAGGCCCAAAGTTTATCCTTATTTGCCAGTCGACGATTATTGGAATTGCGATTGGCAGATAAGTCCCCGGGAACGGAAGGGGCTAAGGCTTTGATCAGTTATTTACAAAATCCCGCTCCAGCAACAATATTGTTGATCACGATTGACAAATTGGAAACTGCCCAACAAAAGGCCAAATGGTTTTTAGCTTTGGATAAAGCCGCATTGATCATACAAGTTCGCCCCATTTCGTTACTGGAATTGCCCAATTGGATAGCACAACGTTTCAGTCAATTGGGACTGCAGGCTTCTCCAGAAGCGATTGCCGTATTAGCCCAACGATCAGAAGGACATACTTTGGCTTGTGCTCAAGAAATTGAAAAACTGTTTTTATTATATGGTAAAGGACGTATCGATGCCAATCAAGTTATGGAAGTAGTGGCGGACAGTGCGCGATTTGAAACCTTTGCTTGGGTAGATACGGTATTGTCAGGAGACGTTGTTCGAGGAACTCGGCAATTGAAAATTTTGAAGGCAGAAGGGTATGAGGTGATTTTGATCGTGTGGGCCCTGACCCGGGAGATACGCAATCTTTGTCAAATGTCGGCTGCTTTACAGGCGGGTCAACGTTGGGATCAGGTCTCAAAGACCTTTCAAGTTTGGCAATTTCGCAAACCCATTCTGGAAAAGGCCTTGAAAAGACATCGTTATGCCCGTTGGAAATTTTTCCTCAAACAATCTGCACGGCTAGATTCTTTGGTGAAAGGAGCGGAAAGGGGAGACGTTTGGGAGGAGTTGTCGGGACTGGGTCTGCAAATTGCGGGGATTGACTTTCAAACTACTTTGGATGAGAGAATAATGGGATAAAACTGGCGCGCCCGGAGAGATTCGAACTCCCGACCGCCTGGTTCGTAGCCAGGTACTCTAATCCAGACTGAGCTACGGGCGCGTTTGACTTGAAAACAGTATCTTCTTAAATTCTTAGGGACCGTCAACTTAACCAGTCCATTATAAACTGGATAAAGTTAATTGTCAACAGCCTACCGAAGATGGCGGAGAAAGAGGGATTTGAACCCTCGATGAGCTTTTGACCCATACTCCCTTAGCAGGGGAGCGCCTTCGACCACTCGGCCATTTCTCCTAACAAGTAGCGACCAGTATAATCACTTTTAAAATAATTTGCAAGTTTTTTTCTCTTGCCCCTCATTTACGTTATCGATTGTACTCCAATATTATGCTACCTGAATGCCCTTAAAAGCAAGCAGTGAAGGAAAAAACAATTTGTGTGACTTGAGCCCCATAAAATGCAGATACAGTCGAAATCTTATTTGTAGGAGATACTTGATTTTCCATAGGCCATAGAAATTGAGCTGTCTTTTTCCAACAGCTCACACATTTAACTTGATAAAAAGCCCCCTCCAGTAATATAATTCACAACTGACTTAACCCGATACAAAATCACTTTCCTTTCTCCCATAACAAGCCCTACACTTGTTTCATGTCTGTGAATATTCCCACCTCTTTTAAGTTACTCAATGACCACTCCAGTTGGACTTCCCAAGCACAAAGAGTTAAAATACCGATGACCTACTGGCACGCTAACTAAAACTTACTTTTTTAGATTAACAACGAGTTATCTCAATGAGAGTCTTCAGTCAATTCTTGCCGATCTTGCCGAAAATTGTAAATTACCCTATTCCAATTGCAACCTTAGTGCTCATTATCTCATTGTTGGTTACAATTTGGGGTTGGATTTCGGTCAAACAATTTAACCAACATTATCTGGAAAATACCCTTTTTAACTATAAAGTGGAAGATCTCAAAAAAGCGTTAACCAGTCAAATGCTCACTTATCAAAAAATGTTGCAAGAAATTGCCAATTTACGGGTCATATCTCCGACCATGAAACCTCGAGAATGGGAAAATTACATAAACAATTTACCCCTCGAACATCACCCCAGTCTCAAACACTTGGGATTTGTACACCCTATTGCTACCGATACGTCTCAGCTTAAAAACACTCAGACTATAAAGTTATTATCCAATTCCCAAAGTCTACTATCTCATTCCCAATTAAAATTGATGGTTGAAACAAACATGTGGGAAGATCCCCTAAAACGGGCAGCTATGGAAAGAGCCCGAGACACTGGAAAACCAGCTCTGTCTACCCAAATAAATTTGCCACATGCCACTTTTGACCCTAAGCCACTCGGATTTATTCTCTATGTACCTGTTTATCAAGACGAATTGCTCCAAAATACCCCAGAAGAAAGACAGATGGCTTTACTGGGTTATGTCTATGGAATATTCGATACCCATGAACTGATCGCTGAACTTTTAACAGATATTCCCAATCAGCAAATTCAGCTGCATATTGATGACAATCTATCTGCCACTCCTTCCTCAACACACTCTGTTCTCAAACCCAATAATTACTCATCCTCAATGACCCAAGCCTCAATGACCAAACTCGATACCCTAGTTATCGCAGGACACTCTTGGAAACTATATTTTTCAGCCTCTTCGGACTTTAGCGTGATCACTCAAAACTACATTTCTGACCTCGTATTATTTGGCGGTTTAGTCAGCAGTTTTTTACTGTTTGGGATTACTCGATCTTTGGAAATCAAACGCCACTCGATAATTAAACAACAAAGAAACCAATTACAAATTGAGAATGATCAACGCTGTTTGGCGGAAGCCACTTCCAAACAACTTGGAACAGAATTGAACGAAGTAAGACGGATAGCAAAATTGGGTAATTGGAGCCTAGACATCGCCACTCAACACGTTTTTTGGACTGGGGAATTGTATCAGATATTTGGTTTGGATCCCAATTTGCCGCCACCCGATTATAACCTTCATCATCAACTGTTCGTTCCAGAAAGTTGGCAACGTTTAACTCACCACCTTACTCATACTCTAAAAACTGGGGATCCCTATGAATTGGAACTGGAATTTATCAAATTCAATCAAACCCGAGGTTGGATGTTAGTCCGTGGGGAAGTAGTGCGAAATGATCAAGGAAACATTGTTAAATTACAAGGCATGGCACAAGATATTACTGAACGTAAATTGGCAGAAAAATGCCTGATTCAAAATGAAGAGCGTTTTAACCTGGCTATGCAGGGTTCCAACGATGGATTATGGGACTGGAATTTGATCAACAATGAAGTTTATTTCTCCCCCCGTTGGAAATCCATGTTAGGCTACAACGATTTGGAACTGCCCAACCGCTTTATAGAATGGCAACAACGCATACATCCAGAAGATATTGAACAAGTATTTTTCAAAATCAATTATTATCTTCAAGAAAAAACACCGTATTTTGAAGCCCTGTTTCGCATGCAACACAAATTGGGACATTGGATGTGGATATTGGGTCGAGGTGTCGCAATTTGGAATGCGGAAAATAAACCCGTGCGAATGGTCGGAACTCATACTGATTTAACAATACTTAAGAAAACGGAAGAAGCCTTAAGAGGGAGCGAGGAACGATTTGATCTGGCCATGCGAGGCTCTAACGATGGACTGTGGGACTGGAATTTAAGGACCAATGAAGTGTATTTTTCTCCCCGTTGGAAGGAAATGCTAGGCTACCTTGATCACGAAGTGCCTCACAGTTTGAATGAATGGACTAAACGTGTTCACCCTGATGATTTTGAACAAGTAATAGTGGAAGTTAACGCTTATTTGGAACGAAAAACTCCAGATTACAAAAATTTACACCGTCTGCAACATAAAGATGGCAGTTACCTATGGATTTTAGATCGAGGCGTGGCCGTTTGGAACACTGCAGGTAAAGCCATTCGCATGGTTGGCACCCACACCGATTTAACTGCCTTAAAGCAAGCAGAAGAAGCCTTGAAAAAAAGTGAAGAAACCTATCGCTACATTGTAGAAACTGCCCAAGAAGGCATTTGGGTGATTGATGCTCAAGCAAAAACAACTTACGTGAATACTAGAATGGCAGAAATGTTAGGCTATTCAGAAGCAGAAATATTGGGAACTTCACCCTTGGATTTTGTAAATGAAACTTATCGGGAAGAAGCCAAACGATATCTTGAATATCATCAGCAAGGTCGAGGAAAAATTCAAGACTTCTGTCTGCAACGTAGAGATGGTAAAGAATTATGGGTTATCGTGTCAACCACTGTGCTCCTTGATAAACTTGGCGAATTTTCAGGAATTTTGGGTATGATCACTGACATTACCCAACGTAAGCAAATGGAATCAGAATTAAAACAAGCTAAGGAAAAAGCTGAAATGGCCAATCAAGCTAAAAGTATGTTTTTGGCTAATATGAGTCATGAATTACGCAATTCTCTCAATGGAATTTTGGGGTATGCGCAAATTCTTGGTCGAGATATGCATTTGAACCAAGGCCAAAAAGAAGAAGTTAAAGCTATTGAAAAAGGTGGCGAATATTTATTGAGTTTGATCAACGATATTTTAGATTTGGCCAAAATTGAAGCTGGACGCATAGAATTATTCCCCAGTATTATACGATTGGAAAACTTTTTATCCGATATTACACAACCATTTCAATTGCGGGCTCAAGAAAAAGGTATTGAATTCGTATGTCAATATTTGTACAAACTGCCCTCAGTTATCGAAGTCGACGAAACTCGCTTGTCTCAAATTTTGATTAACTTGTTAAGTAATGCTTTTAAATTTACTGAACAAGGCAAAATCACCTTTAAAGTGGCTTACACTGACAAAAAATTGCATTTTAAAGTGCAAGATCAAGGCTGTGGAATTGCGCCTGCCGACCTGAAAAAATTATTCTTACCTTTTCAACAAATGGGAAACAAAAAACATCGTTATCAAGGCGCGGGACTGGGATTAGCCATTTCCAAAAGATTGGTTGAAATGATGGGAGGAGAATTGAAAGTCGACAGTATATTGGGGGAAGGCAGTGTTTTTGAATTACTTATTCCTCTTTCCCAATTGCCAGAAACTTCAAACCCTAACCCCAATTCAGAAGAGAATCATTTTCTTGAAATCATAGGTTATCAAGGTGATCCTCGAACCATTTTAATTATTGATGACGATGACATGAGTCGTCATATTTTAATGAAATTCTTAGGAGATTTGGGATTTATAGTATTGGAAGCCTCTAAAGGGCAAATTGGCCTAGAAAAAGCTCAGATCATGCCCATTCTTGACCTGATACTGGTGGACTTGATTATGCCAGATTTAGACGGATTTTCAGTTATAAGACAGATTAGACAACTGCCACACCATCAAAATACTCGTCTTATCGTAGTCTCAGGCAGTGCCTTTGAAATGGATCGTCAAAAAAGTGCAGAAGTGGGGGGAAATGATTTTTTATAGTTAAACCCATTGAATTTACAGCACTTTTAGAAAAAGTCCAAACCCACTTAAGCTTGATTTGGATTTACCGGGAAAAAAGTGATCAAGGAAATCAATCGACAATTACAGACGCCTCAATAATTTCCATACTGCCTTTTATACAACTGACGGCAACACAAACCCAACTGTTATTGGGATTGGCTAAAAGTGGAGATGTGCAGGGTATTTTTGAACAGTTGCAAGAATTGGGAAAAACCAATGAGCAACTCAAGGAGTTTACCACCTATCTTTATCAATTGGCAGAGCAATTTGAATTTGAAGAAATTTGTAGAATTTTGGAAATGGTAAACGAAAATTCCATACAGGAAGAATTGGCAGGCAAGATGCTGGTTTGAATGTTCTCAGTCTACATAAAATGCGCTTCGCAAAAAACGCTCGCGCATCCTATGTGGTTTTTTTATGGTTCGTTAGCTATAATCTCTATCTTTTTATCTGGAGTAAAAAATGAGTGTTGAAATTACACATATAACTAAAGTTAAAATAACAAAACTCTGGGGCGAAGATTTGAATTTGGAATGGCATTTGAATCCTGATGTCAATGTCTTGGCCGGCGATAATGGCAGTGGGAAGACTACCATTCTCAACTTGATAGCAGGGCTACTCACAGGTGCCGATAATTTCCCTAAAGATGTTCATAAACTTACCGATGGTATTCGGATAGAATTTAATAATTCTTCAACAGTCTCAATGGAAAGAATTAGAGGTTCTATTGAGAATTTGGAAAAGCAGGCCGACCATGATGAGTTACTCAAAAAGCTTCTTTCTAATCTGCGTGAAATCGAAGGCAGGAACTATAACAATCTTAAAGAAAAAGAAATCGATATATCCTATCCAGCCGTGAATGGAAAGCCGGTGAAAGCTGGCAGTGAAGAACTAAAAGTGATTCGTCTTGACCATGTCAGTACGTTTGACCAACCTCTTCTGCCAATAGAACTGTTACGAAAACGCACCGCAGAGGGAGAAACTTATCTGGATTTTCTGATCGAGAGATTGGAAAAAAACTATCTGAACTATCAAGTTGATATTGGTAGAAGGGCACTGGAAGCGTTATCTTCTGGTGTGGAAGAAGTGAGTTCTATACGTCAAAGAATTGATAGCAAAAAGAGTTTATTTTTGGATCTCATGGACGATTTGTTTAGCCACACCGAGAAACGGATTGACCGGCATGTTAATGGAATTTCGTTTCTCAAATCACCAAAACAGGTAATCAGTCCTTATCATCTGTCGTCTGGTGAAAAACAACTGTTAATTATCTTGCTGACGGCCCTGGTGCAAGATAATCAGCCAGCGGTAATGATTCTGGATGAACCAGAATTGTCCTTGCATACAGATTGGCAAGAGAAGTTGATTGATCATATTCGTAGCTTGAATGAAAACGCCCAAATAATTATTGCCACTCATTCGCCTTTTATGGTTTCGAAAGGCTGGGCCAGTGAAAAATATGTATTTCAAATGGATAAAATCAAATCAAGATAATCGCCATGACCAATTTACTTGACAATATCGGGAACGGTTTTCAAAGGAGAAACTTTCTCCAGGACCGAAACATTGTAACGGTTTATGTTGAAAATGAAGATGATGTGCCATTTTGGAAACATATTTTTGACCAATTTAAGATTCCAACTGGTATCACTCCAAGTACCCACGAAAGAGATGAAGAGAGTGGTTTAACGCGAGGTAAACAAAATGTGTTGCGTTTTGCCAATCAAGCAAACAAGGATTTTGTCTTGTGTGTAGATAGCGATTATGATTATCTTTTAGATGGCGCAACCGAACTCTCAAGGGAAATCAAAGAGAATCCCTTTGTCTTTCAAACCTACACTTACTCCATTGAGAACTATAAATGCTTTGCTGAGGGTTTACATCAAGTAGTGGTAGAAGCAACCTTGAACGACCAGCAGGTATTCGACTTTGTTGCTTTTATGGAACGATATTCTGAAATTGTGTACGAGTTGTTTCTTTACTCCTTTTACTATAAGAAACAACATCTTCTGGAAGCAGAAGAGTACCAAAGGGAATATCAAATTAAACAAACTCAACTTAGCCAAGCAGAGTTAAAAAGATGGCAAGAGGCCAACTCGCCTAGAGAGTTGTTTGAAATTAAGGAGGATTTTGGCAAAACCATTAGTATTCCAACTCAAGTTGACATTCACGGGGCCGGTACACTAGACTTGACCAAGTTGCGACAGGTTATAACAGAAAGGTTGGCTGCTTTACCAAAAATAGAGGATACCATTTTAGATTCTCTAAAAAGAGAACTCGCCGAATTAGGTTTAGAACCTCGCAATACTTATTTGTTTGTGCGAGGACATAATATTTACGACAATGTGGTTCGGATGTTCATAAATCGGGTTTTTGACTACTTGAAAGACCAAAAGTTTGACGAATATAATGAGTTAGCTAAAACCAATGCGGAGTTTGGGACAAAACGAAACGAGTACAAAAAATTCGTCTTCACGGTGAAAAGAGATGAAATGACCTGTGTGGAAAGGATACTACATACGCATAAAAACTATCAATCTTGTCCTTTGATGCAGAAAATCAAAGATGACGTTAGAAAATATAAGGTTCAATGGCGGTCCACGGCTACAGCATCATAGTTTTCTATATTCAGTCAAGGTCTGGTAGAGTCGTCCACAGGTTTATCGTTGCCCACCACACCCACTACCCTCATAGTTGAAGAGAGGGTAGGCCAGCAATAAAGACGCTTACCTACCCCATCTGTCTGCCTGTATCTCAGGATTACCTAAAATAATTTCATCGTTGAGTGACGAAGGAGTGTCGTGTTTTCATGCTGGTTATGAACAATATGCAACGTAAAGTGAGTTGGTAAAATAGTCGTGGAGGACTTTTATCTGAATCTGTGGAAACGACAAGTTGTTTTAGTCAGTTTCTGAAAAAGGATGTCAATAATATTGCTTTGGGGTATGGATAACCTGATTATTAGGAAATTATTAGGAAAATATTGGTTGAGTGTGAAAAAATTAATTGACTACCTATTGATTTTGGTTTATCATTATCACTCTGGCTGGTACGAGTAACGACAAACTAGGTTACTGCTGATATTCTTTCCAAGACCGTCAAGAGATACAAGGCGTGGGCACCAGCCAATCAACAAACAGGTGAAAAAATTATGAATCAACACAATCCTCCTCCCCCAGTTTACTTTGCCTCACTGACCGTTAATAATGTCAAATGCTTCAAAGGCAAGCAGACGATAGATTTGTCTGATGGTAATGGTAAGCCCGCGTTGTGGACCGTGATTTTGGGCGATAACAACACGGGGAAAACGACGCTGTTGAGATGTTTGAGTTTTTCCATGAGAATTTTTACGATGGCAACTGACGACACTTCAGTGAAACGTTCGGTTTTAGCCAAGTTCATGAAAGGCGAAATTTGGTATGATTACATTCTCCAAAAAACAGAGATTGCATGGGGACAGAGCCTCGTCGACACTAATGCCAAAAAGTTCGAAAGGGAGATGTCTGAATTAATCATTTATGGCTATGGCACCGCCCGCCGAATGGCTCCCAATTTTCTTATGGATCCAAACTCTCTTTCCGAAATCGATCACCACAAGGCCACCGACACTCTCTTTTCTGAAGAGGCGACGTTAATTAACGCCGAAGAATGGCTCCTACAGACTTATTTAGCCGCTAAAAATGGCATCAAAAGAGCTGAGTGGCAATTGAATGAGATTAAAAAGGTACTCACCAGTGGCATCTTACCAGATGTCAAGGATTTTGAAATTAAAACCACAGAACAACCTCCTTTTAACACCTACGTGTTATTCCAAACGGATTACGGCAAAGTTCGCTTAAAGGAATTAGGCTATGGTTATCAAACTTGTCTATCGTGGTTAGCCGATCTGATGAAACGCCAATTTGACCGCTATCCTGACAGCGAGAATCCGTTGGCGGAACCTGCAATTGTCCTGGTGGATGAACTGGACTTGCATTTACATCCCGAATGGCAACGGCAAATTATTCAGTTTTTGACCAAGCAATTCCCCAGAATTCAATTCATTGTGACTTCCCATAGCCCGTTAGTGGTGCAATCTGCCGACCAGCTTAACTTGGTGTTATTGGAAAAAGTCGGCGACCAAGTGACGATTCGTCAACCGCAGATGACGACCTATAAGGGTTGGACAGTGGAGGAGATTTTGGATGAGTTAATGGGTCTGGAGGAAAGAACGCAATCTGAGGAATATTTAAAGTGGACTAAGCAATTTGAACAGGGTGTCAATGCAGACAATTATGTCATGGCGAAAACTGCGTATGACCAGTTGGATAAGATTCTGCATCCACACAATATTCAACGTGAATTATTGCAACTGGGAATGTCTTCTCTGGTGCCGGTATTAGAGGAATAAACATGATTCGCTTACTTACTATTCCAAGTCCTGCTGAGTTAACTGACGAAGTGGTACAAAAATTAACTTCATCGTATAAAACCACCGGCACAGAGGTTTGGCAACAGCCGTATATTAGAAAGGCTTTGCTAGAAATGTCTGCCGGGAAGTGTTGCTATTGCGAGACCAAACTCGGGGAGGAAAGTAAATATTTGGAAGTGGAGCATTTTCATCCGAAAAAATATTATCCTGATGAAGTTGTCACTTGGGAAAACTTGTTGCCTGTCTGTAAGAGATGTAACGCCCATAAAAGTAGCCACAATACGAAAAGAGAACCCATCATTCATCCAGTGACAGATGAACCTAAAACGCATTTACGGCTGACCAATTATTTTCTGAAGGCCAACACGCCCTTGGGAAAAACAACCATTGAAGTGGTCTGTTTAAATGACATAAACCGGCTAGTCACACCGAGATTTCAACTAGGTTCTCAAATTATTCGGGAATTGGAAGAATTATTGGATATGGTTACCGATTGCGGTCATTACCCTGCTGTTAAACAACGAAACAAAGTGGTTGGCAAATTGACAGTCCTCTTGTCACTGGGGACACGATTTGCCAAGTATAGTGCCACCGCTGCTACGATTATTTTAGGTGAAGACAGTTATCATCAGACCAAACAATTATTGCTTAAAAATAATTGGTGGAATGAGGGGTTGACACAGTTGGAGAAAGAGGTTGAATGTTGTGCTTTGAGTACAACGAAGTGAACCACGAGGTTATAACAGGATGGCCTTCCTCCCCCTCATCTTATCACCAAGTCCCAAAGAACTCATCAGCAACACCATCGACCTGGCAGGAGATCTTGAAACCTCGGCCCGTCTTGACCATCTTCATGACTGTGTTGATACCATTACGGCGGGCATTGCCCACCAAAGCACGATGTTGCCTGCCATTCAAAGTTCCATCGGGGCGATTGGCATGACCAGTGCGGTAGGTTGTGCTTTGTCTGCGGTGAATGTCTTTCAGCTAGAGCGAATATAACAAACGTCCTTTTATGTACCCTTCATGTCATCAATAATCACCATCACACCAAAATTAGATAGGTACCCAATCATCCCAATCGCTGATAACGCCGCTGACTCACCTGAATTATTAGGTCCCAGAGAAAAATTTTGGTGTTGGCAGGAGAACATCCATTACCTCTTCAAAACAGGTCGACCTCAAACCGGTGAGAATTGGGCCGAAAAGATAGTAAGTGAGTTATGTAACTGGCTAAACTTACCTCATGCTTATTATGAACTGGCTATTTGGAAAGGGAAACTAGGAGTTATCACCCCAACTCTCGTTCCTGAAGGTGGACAATTAATCCTGGGCAACCAGTTGTTAACTAAAGTTTATCAGTCTTACCCGATGGCACAAAAATATAAACAACATCAACATACTTTGTCGAGAATAGAAGCGTTACTGACTAAACATGAACCATCTATTCATAGACCCTTACATTGGCAACCCATCCGTGGCATCACCGATTCTTTTGAAGTGTTCATCGGCTATCTGATTTTCAACAACTTCCCAAAGACATCATTTCGCCCGTGACTATCGTGTTTGCTATGGAATTGTTAAAATTAAATCAACAACGTTTATTCTCGTTAGGAGAGGCATTATTATGAAATCAATTTTCTTAGCTTGGCAAGACCCACACGGGAACAGTTGGCATCTGGTGGGGAAACTAACTTATGAGGAGGACCAACGGCTATATCGGTTTGCTTACACCAGAGGTACGCAAAACTCCGCGCATTTTATGCCGTTTGAACCCATGCGTGATGTGAGAAAAATGTATTTCTCCAGGGAATTGTTTCCCTTATTTGCCAATCGGTTGCTGAATAAATCACGACCAGAATATTCGAACTTTTTGCGTTGGTTAAACATCGAGCCAACCATTGCACCTAACCCCTTGTTATTCTTGGCACGTTCTGGAGGAATACGTGCCACCGATTTGTTGAGAGTCTTCGGATGGCCTGAACTTACCAGGTCAGATGGGTTATACGAGGTATATTTTTTCAGTGGGTTCAATCAAGATTTGCGTTCCGTCTGGGCCGACCAAACTCCTCAATTTGACTCACTCCTTGGGCAACGGTTACGAATGGTTCACGATGGTCGTTTTTCACTGGTGTTAGAACAGGAGGAGACGACAAAAATGGGTGAACTGCCTGGTCACCTGGCTAAACTGTTTCAACGAGTGTTGAATGAATCAAACTCGGTAACTACCACGGTAGTTAATGTCAATGCTGAAGCACCGTGGCAATTGAAGGTGTTATGTAAATTAGCCTTTCCTGAAAAGATCAAGGTTCAGTTGTGTGAAGAGGAAGAATTTCAGGTCATTTCTTCATATTAGTCTTGAAAATCTGGGTGTCAAACTGAGTATTTGTAGGGTGGGCAACGCGGTTTACCGTTGCCCACCTATCTCACCACCCAAATGGTGGGCAACAAAAAGACGTTGCTCACTCTACCTGACTGCAAATGTCGTACTCACAGTTATAAATACTTAATCAAAGGAAAAGGAAATGGCCAAATGACCAAAGTGAAATTTTAGAGAGTCTGGGAGTTGAAGATACTACCGCATTCGACGCGGGCAAAATTGTTTGGTATAAATACCAGATTCGCACTGCCAACGTCATTGGGTATATCCAATCTCAGGGGGCGAATCTAACCACTTCAGTTTTCTCCATTAACAGCCAGGCACGTCCAGACAGCGTGAGGGTTTTTCGGTTTTTTTATAGAACATCACTAACACTGGCTAAAGCAATTAATGCCACTCAACTAGAAATACTAGGGATTGCTTTCATAAACGAAGCACTTAAGAACGCTGTAATCAAACGAAGTTTTACCACTAAACAACTGGTCATTCCTGAAGAACTAGGTAACAATGGCACCGTAGAATGCTATTCTAAAATAATAGACCTGAGGTAACTTATGATTCAAGACAATTTTAGCCAATTTGAGCTCCTCAAAACTCAAGGCTATTCTCCAGAACAAGCGTATCTTGAGGCGGAACAACAAGGATTCGATTTTTTTGCCAAAGTTCGAATGCTACGTGCGGTTTACCAGCTGAGTCTGCCCGAAGCTAAAGAAGTTATGATTGTTGCGCACCATCGACCTCAGAATTCGGGCCAGAATAAGGCTGATATTCTCAACCAGTACCATCAGAACTTGCTAGGAATATTGCAGTTAGTAGAACGGAATAAAAACTGGGAATTTTCCCAAGATGACGGCGGTCAATGGTATTGGAAGTGTTATAGTGTCGCCGAAGGCAACTTCAAAACCACTACTTCCAGTCACGCCTCATTGGTCGACTGTTTTGCTGACGCCACCGCGAATGGTTACACGGGAGGTACTGTTACCGAAACCGAAGTTAACCAAGTGAAACAACGGTTTAAACATAACCGCGACTGTTCTCCTGAAGAAGTAGTCTATGATTATGAGGACTGGTACAATCCTTATGCTGACGAGGGTAGCTTTGAAAAGGTGGATGAAGACAGTAATGTGTTTGAAATAGATAGCGAAGGTACCTTAACCTATTGGGGTAAATCTTGGGAACTCGCTGACCAAGAAGAAGCGGAGTTGACCTCTTCTCACACTAACCCGATTACTCTTAATTTCCCCACAGACTTGGTAAAAAAATTATCCCTGGAGGCCACACAAGAAGGTTTATCCTTGCCCGATTATGTATTACGGATACTGGTCACTCGTCCCCTTGCTATTCCTCAGCATATCCTCGCCATTCCTCTGCAGCATAGCGTTGAAGCACCGGGGCGAGTATAAGTGCCGAAGCATAAATTTCTGGTACAATAAACATACTTACTGACGACGCCGAAATCTTCAGAGTTGGGAATGGGGCAATAGTGGAAACGCCAAGTTCAACCACGTCCAAAGTCTTACGATTTCGACTCTGAGTTATGTTCTTAAGGACACTTTATACCTGAAAATTTATGCTTCAGGAAACCGCACGGTGTCTGGGTGGTGCGTAGGACGCACCCTACCCACTGCGCTTAACTTAATGGCATTGGTGGTCCACCCGCTGGTTGCCGTTTCTTCTCTTTATTGTTAATTCACTTTGATGCCAATGACAGTAAGACCAACCATGAGAGTATATTTAGACAATTGCACCTGGAATCGTTCCTTTGATGACCCAACTCATCTTCGTATTAGAATCTGGTCCGAAGCTACATTGTATATTCAAGAACAAATTCAAGCAGGTCAACTCGAATTAGTTGGGTCGTTTATTTTGGATTTTGAAAATGACCAAAATCCCTTTGTGGAAAGGCAACGGGCTATTAAGAAATGGAGGAATGTTGCGACCATAGATATTGACGAAACGGCAACTCTATTAGAGACTGCCAAGCGGTTGGCCAAACAAGGTTTAGCTACCAAAGATGCTTTGCATGTAGCCTCTGCCATAGAAGGCCAAGCCGAGTATTTTTTAACCACGGATGATAAAATTTTGAGAAAATTATCCAACTTGAATGAAATTAAAGTGATTGATCCCGTAACCTTTATTAAGATATTTGAGGTCTATGATAACTGATACCGAACTTAAACTGAAAGGCATGGAAGCCTTAATTGTGGCACTGGGAAAGGTGCAAGCCGAACGATTCATCAGCTTAGTGATAAGAGAACCGTTTGATTATACTCGTTGGCAAAGGCAACTGTGGCCCGATAAGAGCGTGGAAGAACTCAGTCAATTGGCTATGCGAAATCGTCAGCAACAGTAACCAGAGAAAACTGGCGCATAGGGGTAATGTGCCAGCGTTAATTTTCATCATCGTTAACAACAAGCTCCTGTAGGTTGGAGTGAACGTTAGCGAAGTCCAACAAACCACCTTGTCTATTGCCGTTGTTGGAGTTCGCTTCATTCACTTCAACCTACATTACTACATTACTCAGCAACACCATCAACCTGGCAGGAGACCTTGAAACCTCGGCCCGTCTTGACCACCTTCAGGACCGTGTTGATACCATCACCGCGGGCATTGCCCACCAAAGCACGATGTGGTCTGCTATTCAAAGTTCTATCGGGGGCGATTGGCATGACCAGTTATGAGTGACTGAACCAATTTGATTGACTAGAATTTATCTCGTCCCTATCAAGTTTTACTTCCCAAACTCTGGTGTAGGAGTGTCGAGTTCACTGCTGGACCTAAAGTGAGTTGGTAAAATAGTCGTGGAGGATTTTTATCTGGTTTGTGGAAACGATAAATGGTTTGGTCATTTGATGAAAATGTAACGCCAATCATATTGCTTGTAGGTATAGATAACCAGATAATCAGGAAAATATTGGTTGATGGTGAAAAAAATTCTTGACTGCATATTGACTTTAGTTTATATTGTCACTATAATTGAGATGGGTATGTCATAATAAATGGCGTTGTTCTACATACGATACGCCCAGATCAAAATTGGCTTGGTTATGGACTATAATCAATAAACAGGAGATTAACTCCGATGACAAATAAAGAATTCGATGATTTTGTAGCTAGACAAACGTCTAAGGTGAAGTCTCCCAAGGTGGATTGGAAAAAGCAGCGTAAAGAATGGCTCAAACACCTTTCTGACTTCTACCAACAGGTCGAAGAGTTTCTAAGCGATTACGTAGCAAAGGGTCAAATTTCAATTAATTATGGTGTCAAATCAATCATTGAGGAGGGCCTCGGCGAGTACCAAGTCAACACGGCGATTATTAAGATTGGCCCTAGCGAGATTAAACTAGAACCCATAGGTGCTAATGTGATCGGTGCAAAAGGTCGAGTGGATATGAATGGTTCAAATGGCACCGTTAAGTTTGTGCTGGTCGACCAAGAGGCTGCTGAACCAAGAACGTCTGTTCCAATCTGGATAAGAGGAGAAAAACCGCCACCTAAATTAGAGAAGCCAAAGCGCATTAAATGGGTCTGGAAAATTAGTACGCACCCACCCTATATTAGATACGTTGAATTAGAACCAGAATCGTTCTTTGATTCGGTCATGGAGGTGGCCAATGGGTAGCCAGGTGGCATTTTCTGGCTTACACCTGCCATTCGATGAGATGGTTAACCATCATCAAGATGTAGAGTCTTCCTTAACGCACTATTTCAGTCACGTCTCCCATCAGTATACTATTCATTTGGAGCGTTATAGTAAGGAGAAACTGAGGTTTCGACTATCTGAAAATGATAAATCAACCATATTTACCTTGCTTGCTGCGGTAGAGGCTGCCTTTCGGATTGACTATCTGCAACGCACTTATCAAAGGAAAAAGGATAAACTATCAAAAGCTTTTCGGGCACTTCATCAACAAAAAGGTTCTCGCGCCAGTCTGGAGGAGGATATTCTGTCTGCCTGGAAAGAACATACCTCGGTGCCAGCCAAATTGATTGGAGACCTTCGGGGTGCCTTCAAGTATCGACACTGGCTTGCGCATGGTCGGTACTGGACCCCAAAATTAGGCCAGAAATACGATTATGACAGTGTTTATGAATTGACCGAAACCGTCTTTAAGTCATTTCCGTTTATGTCCGTTCGTTAGACTGAGCTTTGCTACGTCCAACCAAGCAGATTATTCATTGCCATGATTGAAATTCACCGCGCCCCGCCCATTTCGACCCATATCAGTACGAGGTTTTAACAACATGTTACAATTCATCCCCCTCATCTTATCACCAAGTCCCAGAGAACTCCTCAACCACCCCTTCGACTTGGCGAAAGACCTTCAAACGTCTGCCAGACTTGACCACCATCAGAACTGCGTCGATGTTCATCAAAGCGCGTTATGAGTGACTGAACCAATTTGATTGACTAGAATTTATCTCGTCCCTATCAAGTTTCACTTTCCAAACTCCTGTGTAGGAGTGTCGAGTTCACTGCTGGCCCTAAAGTGAGTTGGTAAAATAGTCGTGGAGGATTTTTATCTGGTCTTGGGATGGTGGGCAATGAAAAACCCGTAGTCCAACCCTACCTGGCACAACGGTTCGTTTAGCCCGTAGGTTGGACTGAGCGTTAGCGAAGTCCAACAAACTACATAGTCATTATTACTATATCATTAACGGTTAGGGTAGGATGGGTTAAGCAAAGCGTATTCACTACTATAACTAAAGTTTTACCCTGCGACAGAATAATCGATTTCGAATTCAACTTGAACTCGGGCCGAGTTCAAGTTGATCTCAGGGTCGAGTTCAAGTTGAACTCGAAAACGGGTTATCTGTGGTCAGTGAACCGCTAAAAGTGTGCAGTAGGAAAATAGCTATAAGTGGGGCAATAAGCTAGGATTAAATAGTTTATGGTAAGTTAGGGTAGGGGGGCTTGAGACGGGCGGGGGGATAGACTGATAAAGAGTAAAAAATTTATCGACTACTCTTGATTTGGGTTTAGTTTATCCTTATTATTAGGCGGATTGTGAGTAACATAGAGAAATGGTGTTGCCCGCTATACAGTGACTGTAACAAAATTATTGACTGCATATTGATTTTAGTTTATATTGTCACTATAATTAATTGGTATGTTACGGGTAACGATAAACCGTGTTGCTTATGCTACTTGTCAAGAGAGTACGAATGTAAGAGTCAGTAGTTAAAGTTGCACATTGTGCTAATCTGGAAGTAGCAAAATTAAGCAATTTTTTCTTTAAGGAGGCATAGAAAGACATGTCTAACTCGGTAGAATCTCGGGAAGAAATCATAAAGCGTGTATTCCGTTATTATCGGAGGTGTTAGCTAGCAATTTGAAGTTGCATGATGTACCAATCTGGGATATAATAACTGTTAACCTTTGGTCTATAAAATAATGTCTAAAATGTCCAAACTATATGAAGAATGCCATGATTGTAGAGAATGCAAGAATGCTGCACTAGCTAGACTGAAAGATGCGATTGCCCTCTTAAATGCTGGCAGATACATGGGTACACTCTATATGACAGGCTACGTCATAGAAATAGGTGTAAAGTCTGAACTTTTTAGGCTTGCTGAGATAGAAATATCTTTTGATATGGGTAAAGAGATATTGGATTATCTGAGTGATGTTGCATTGACAAAGCCAAAAAATGAAATAGAAACAGAACAAAGAAGACAATATTTGAAAAAATTGTTAGACAACATATTTCGTTCTTCAAAGGGACCTATTGTAAAAACACTAAAAGCGTTCCTTTCCGATACCAATTTACCAAAACAATTTTCGGAAATCCCTGCTTCGTGGGTTATCATTTATAATGAGTACCCTAGTAATCCTAAGAAGAAGTCTAATAATCCTAATACTCCGCCTCCAAAGTCAAAATCTCATAATATAGAAGATTTTCTTGATGAATTATTAGGCTGGAAAAATCTCTTCAAGGAAACTCCACCCGATAACAATCAATATTTTGATTTAAACCGATACAAGTTCGACTTTGCTTGGGATACAAAGCTACGCTATTCGTTTGAGAATGACCAAATTTCGGCACAGGACGTAGTAAAGGCAAAAGCAAAAAAGGCAGTAGAAACCTCTATAGATTTCCTAAAAGATGTATTAGGACTGAAGAACGAAATTAAAGAACTGATGAAGAAACCTATCAGTAATAAAGACTAAACCAAGTTTGTGGATTATTCAACATCTTTGATGGGAAATTTCTGGTAACGAATAGAAATCTACTCATCAAGATTAAACGAGGTAACCAATGTCAACGTTAGAATTAGAAGATTTAAAAGAAGATTTAAAAAGGCAAATAATGGCTTCCTTGCGAGAAGAAAGTATTATCGGGAAGGAGGCAACTAGCAATCGTGAACTAACCGTTGTGAACGATGCAGCTAGTGAACTTCGCAAACTGGTTAATAATTTCTTACAGCCTCCTCCAGAATTTAAGCCTGGAGAGGTGGTCAGGTGGAAACCGGGGTTAAAAAACAAAAAATACCCGAAGGAAGACCAAATTGCGATGGTTATCCAACAATTGGAAAAGCCTGTCATAGAAAGTGAACGCGATTCAGGGAGTCCATACTTCAATGAACCATTAGATTTGGTACTGGGTGTGTTAGATGACGATGGTGATTTGATGGTTTTCCATTATGATAAACGGCGATTTGAACTGGCTACCTAATCAAGTCAGCCGTGGGTAGGGTGGGCAATAAGTTTCTCGTTGCCCACCACCCCAACTGCCGTCATGGTAAAGAGAGGGTGGGCAAACTATAAAGAGGTTTTGCCTACCCTACCGTGGCTGTGATTTTCCTTTCTTCTCCCCCCCTTTGATTCACTCTCTTAGCCCATATAATCAGAGAAAACTGGCAACGTCGGTTGATTGCATCTCACTGATTCTCTGTCATGAAAAAATTTGAGAAAGTGTTTATGCGGATGGCGTTAAGTCATCTGACTAACCTCCAAGTAAAACTACCAATATTTAGAGAAACCAGATGGAAACCTTTATTAACATTCATATCGAGAAGTTACCTGAAGGGGTTTATTTAGCGACTTCCGAGGAACTACAAGGTTTGGTCGCACAGGGTCGTACCTTGACCGAAACCTTGGAAATTGCCCGTGATGTTGCCCGTAAATTAATGGAAGCACAACTGACTAGGCCAAATTCTATACCGTTTCCAGCGGTTCCAGAAGTGCTTGATTATCCTTTAGTGGTCAGTCACTAAGATGGGAAGACTCGCTGGTTTTCGTTATCGTGAGGTGGTGACCCGACCCCTCTCTCCTCTTAACATTCCCCCCCTCATCCCCACTCCATTGCCCGGCCCGAAGAAAACCATGAGGTTCTAATAACATGTTACAATTCATCCTCCTCATCCTATCACAAAGTACCAAAGAACTCCTCAGCAACACCATCGACCTGGCAGGAGACCTTGAAACCTCGGCCCGTCTTGACCATCTTCATGACCGTGTTGATACCATCACGGCGGGCATTACGGGAACGAAAAATTTTTTGTTGACCTACTTGAAAATTGAAATATAAGGCATTATACTATGAGCGGTTTAACTAATTTGTTCAGAGATGTTGCCTAAAGGTTTGACTCGTTAAGCGAGAACAGGACTAGCACCGCGTACCCAGCATTCTCGCGTATAGCTGATAAAGCAGTGATAATATCTTAAAATTATCCTGTCAAATATGTACGATTGCTAGTTCAATAGCCAAATCTCAGGTCATAATAGCCGGGCCAGGTAGCCAATTCGTGGGAAATGGTGCATGACGCTATTGCTTGTGCATCCTACCGCACTATAAATGTATTGAAGGACATACTAAATGACATCTCCTTTTTTTAAAAAATTACATGATTCTCTTCAGGAAGATACGGTTCTCTATCGAACTCTGGATTTCTTTAGTGCGCTTGCAATTGTAAAAAATAATCAACTGATGTTCTCAAGAGCCGATTTGTTTCCAGACAAGAATGAGGGGATTGATTATCTCTTAACTCAACTACAGGCATCGATACCCAACAGTGGTTGCAGGATGGGATGGAATGATGCTGAAACCGCTCGTAAACGTCATGATGAGGTTAAGAGAAGCTATTACGTAAGCTGTTGGAGTAAAAATGCCGAGTCCGTTGCCATCTGGTCTCTATATTCTCCTGATCATACCTCTGTCCGAATTTCCACTACCGTTTCAAAATTACGTATTCCAGTTGAATCTATGCTTGCCAAATACGATATTCACCGTTTAAACGAAAACGATCTTGGTAAGCAAGTTGTTGTGTCAATCTCTGGCGAGATTGCCCCAGTCGAATATTCCTCCTTATCTCAGATAACCAACAAGATTACAAGACGGGTCAAAGCGTACAATAGAATTGCATCTCGCTATACCAAAACAGGTAAATCTATGCCTGGACTTACCGAAATTGACCCCAAATACTTTAAACGTGAGCAACAGCGTCGATTTAGAGAACTACTAGCAACATGTCATTTGAAAGATACTAGTTTTCAGCATGAGGACGAGGTTAGATTGCTTGTCCGTCTTGGCGAGGAAACTTGTTCGAAAGAATTATTAAATGCATGCGAACAGATGGAACCGAATCATGAATGCCATAAAGTGCTAATTACTGATCTTCAGGCATGGAATTCCGTTTCGTCAGTATCATTGCCAGAACGTGAATTCGCAAAGTGTGGGCAGTCTAATCTAGTCGATACTGTGGCGATTGATCCCCGAGGTCCAGATTATAAAGCCAAATTCATCCAAGATTGGTTTAAAGGTGAAGGTGTAAAGATTGTTAAATCAGAATGCTTCAGGTATTTGCCGGACTGGTTTGAGGTCTATCCAGAGCGATAGTTAGTCTTGTCCCCTTGAAAATTCTCCTCGTTTTAGCCAAGTAGGGTGGGCAACTGGGCAGTATAAGGGTGGTCATTTCTCGATCTTAATGTCCAGTTGTCCACCATTGGGAATGCCATTGATAAATGAGATTGGCAAAGGGTGGGCAACGCCTCGCCTTTTGCCCACCCTACACAGGATAACGGCAGTCCTGGTGCAAGCTGAATGGCCAAGCTAGTAGGGCATATAAGCGCAGCGTCATACACCGCATGGCAATGGTGCATGACGCCATTGCTTATGCACCCTACCGCACTCTAAAATATTCACCATCGACAACTGAGGTGAGAATATGATTTCTAATGAATTAGATAAAGTACAAAGGACAATCATTAACGTCCATCGCGAGCTTTTCGATGAAAGCCCCTCCCCGATGAAACTACAAAAACTTTGCTATTACGCACAAGGCTATGCTTTAGCAGAAGGGGGAGAGTTATTCCAAGAAGATTTTCAAGCCTGGCAACATGGTCCTGTTGTATGTGAGTTATTTGATAAATACAGGGAGTACCAATGGCGTCAAATTACTGAGGAAGTAGGAGAATCGGAGGCCACTATCTTGGATTTCATTACCAATGTGGTCAGTGCTTATGGTAGGTACGATGGTGCTGCGTTAAGCACCATGACACACCGTGAAAATTCTTGGATAGAGGCGCGTGGAGATTTAGATGAATCTCAAGGCAGTACGGCAGTCATAACCAAAGAATCTATGAGACGTTTTTTTACGGCAAAGTTGAAAGTAGCAGATGTTGAGTAAGAGTAAACTCTCGAAAATCGCCGCAAAAGATGCGCAAGCAGTTAGCAGTGAAAAGTTAAGAATTTCATTTGAGTACATGGACTGGAGCACTCAGGAATTCTTTTTTCACGGCCTAGAATAGTCGTTTTACATTAAATTCTTTGAATGTATCACCCAAATAAAGAAATCAATAGAAAAGGATATTTTAGAGCAAACGCATCCTTCATTGAAACCAAAGTCAATTTTTAATAAGCCAGGAACAAAGGATGAGTTTCCATCAGGCGTTATCGATAAGGTGACGGATAAATTATTTTTAGAAACGAGGGATTGGGATTGGGCGAAAGATGAAGCGGTCTCTATAACAACTAAAAGAGCATTTGAAGTTAGAGTCGCCAAATCGTATGGAAGAATCCATGGATTTATTTGGAACAATATTTTTCATGTTGTTTGGGTGGGTCCAGCCCACCATCTTTACCCGCTAAATGAATATGGCGTTCGTCATCAAAAAGATTATGCGACTGTGAAATCGCTCTCTGGTGAAGAAGTTATAAGGCTTAGAAATGAATTAAAAAATCTTCAAAAACGATATGACGAGTTATATGCAGAATGGGCGAAAACACCATAGGCGTTGCACACGGATGGCAATTCCGCTGCGCTCTGTTGCCACCCGTGTGCTTGGTCGTTATTAGCCTGCGTAGGTTGGACTGAGCGAAGTGAAGTCCAACCACTCAAGTCCATCATCACAACCATTCAAAAATGTTGGACTAAGCAATGTTGGACTTTGCTTCGTTCAGTCCAACCTAGATTACTCAGTCCAACCTACATTACTCAGTCCAACCTACATTACTACTCACCCTCGTTCCCACTCAATTGCCCAGAACGAGGAAAACCATGAGGTTCTAACAACATGTTACAATTCATCCCCCTCATCTTATCACGAAGTACCATAGAACTCCTCAGCAACACCATCGACCTGGCAGGAGACCTTGAAACCTCGGCCCGTCTTGACCATCTTCAAGACAGCGTTGATACCATCACGGCAGGCATTGCCCATCAAAGCACGATGTTGTCTGCCATTCAAAGTTCCATCGGAGCGATTGGCATGACCAGCGCGGTAGGTTGTGCTTTGTCCGCGGTGAATGTCTTTCAGTTAGTCCAAGTGCAAAAGAAACTCCATCGCATGGAGAAGAGATTGGAAGATGGTTTCATTGATTTGAAATCCTTCTTTTCGGAAAAACTGGAGAACTTGTTAGAACGGCAGCAACAACAACGGTTAGCCGAAGCCTATAGTTACTATACCAAAGGTTTAGAACGAGTCCAAAGGAGTGAATGGGTATATCGATGGCCTGCTGTACGAACCAATAACTACTTTATAGTAACCGGTGTGAAAGACAAAGAAATTTATTGACTGCTATTGATTTTGGTTTCTTTTATGTCTATAATGACGTTGAGGGGCAATGAATGATAAAGCGCGTGGCCTACTTGATAGCTGTAACTAAGGAAAATGCGCGAAGTAGAATAACCATCTATTATCTGTAATATAACTTTAAAGAGGAAATTGACAATATGACCGACCACCCCAATAATTTAGAAGAAACTAACTCGTCTTCCAGCACTTTAAACAATGCTAAAGAGTTAGGCCAGTTTGCCGGAGGAGGAGCTTTAGCAGGTGCTGGAGTTTCCTATGTAGTTGGAGGAATGGGATTAGCCTTTATGGGTACTGCCGTGGGAATTGGAATGTTACCCGTGGCCGTCGCTGGTGCAGTAGCAGGTACGGCTGCTTATGGAGTGAAAACAGCACTGTTTAACTCTCCAACTCCTGCTGATCCGAATCAATCTTCCACCGTGGAGACCGTTACTAATACCGTCAGTAATGTTACCACTCAAGCGGCCAATACGGTATCAGAATGGGCTTCTTGGATAAGCAAGAAGACCAAAGGTTCTGATAAACCTGGTGACGACGATGCCCAGAAAAAAACCTAATGCCTTCCAAAAAGTAGTGCGTAGTTTTTTACGTAGCCTCGTTGGTGCAAAACCTGCGAGTTCCTACCAACGGCAATCTATCTCTAAATCACTACGGTATCGGGTGTTAGAACGAGATGGGTTTAAGTGTGTGGTTTGTGGTCGTTCGGCAAATTCTCCAAATGTAGAATTGCAGGTGGACCATATCATTCCGGTTTCCAAAGGAGGCACTAATCGCTTTGAGAACTTACGCACGTTGTGTACGGACTGTAATTTAGGAAAAGGTGCAAGATAGAATTTTTTGCTCGGTGACTGGGTGAAAGGAAAACGTTCCGGTCAAGGCACCTTCACTTGAGCCACGGGTGACAGCTATGAGGGGTCGTGGCTGAATAACTTGCGTCATGGGGAGAGTCAATTGAAATGGCTGTCCAGTAATAGCAGTTATCAAGGCTGGTGGGTCCAGGACCAGCCGCAATTAGGAATGATGAGAGAAACTAAGGAGTAGGTGTAAGGTTGCGTAGGTTGAATTGGCGAAGCGAGGTGTGATAAATTGAGGGTG
>BeggDRAFT_10013_pt1 | contig 37915 bp, 29 predicted proteins | sample TarBiozoneFS08_3_FD_50710 | JGI IMG/M metagenome (IMG submission 50710) | reverse complement strand
GACAAAGGGACACAGTCGTTAGCAAATCTATGAAAATCAAGCCCCCCATTTTTCAACCTACACCGTCATTAACTGGCTGCCCTTGTTTACACGACAACAGGGAGTGATTTCTGACTATACAGGAGAGTAAACTGATGAATAACTGACCGCAGCGCGGTCAAGACTGCATTCCCAAGTGTCACTTGGGAACGATAAATAAACAACAACATCGTGGTTTTATTGAACATAAAAACTCCTTTTGAGAGACAGTATGGTCATGTCGTATGTAGTAGATCTCTAATAGGCCCGGTGGGACGAACTGACAATAAAAAAATTTATCTTACCATCACGATCAGTATAAAACAAGACCAATTATTTGATAAATAACCTCAATTTTGAATAGCGATTGTTATTGACTGAAGCGGAAAACGAGGCCTATTTACTTGACGCACTTAGTTTGGCATGGTAAGATGGGGTTTTCTATCGTCAAGCCATTCTACTGAGATTAGGGGGTAAATCGCCTAAAATGCCGGCCATCAAAATATCATGATTTTCACTATACGCAGTCAAGTTTTGTTGCTGTCACTTACCTTACTGAGCATACCTTATGTGGGTTATGAATACGTGCGGGAAATGGAACGGTATTTACGGGATAACTTGGAAATCTCTCTGCAGGATACAGCTAAAATCCTAGCCAACATACTTAATGGGCGTCCATTGTTATTCAGTCGCAAATTGGTGGACACGGTCAGAGAGGATGATCCCCTCTTTGTACATAATCTCAAAACGCCGATTAAATTGGATGACAACATCCACGATTGGCGAGATATTCTCAAATTGGCAGAAAATTATGCGGAAAAACACATACTGAAAATCGAGGAAGATTATCAACCCGATTCTCTGTCATTTCGTCACTTGTTGGGAAATTATAAGGGTCACTATTATGCTCTCTTTATTGTGCAAGATAATAAGATTGTGTACCGCAGAGAAACTGATTCTGGAGTGAAAGATGTTGATCATCTTCAAATTGTTATCCGAGACCTTCATCAGAATTATCATCGTTACCTTGTTGCCCCATTTCAACCGGGTTGGGTTACCGCTTACAAGGAACGTGATTCTCCTTACTCATTGATCACGGAAAATCGTATACAGGGAACTTTCACTGAAACTGCTGAAGGTTATAATCTGGAACTTCGAATTCCCGACAATATGATTGGGGATAAGTTGGGGTTTGCGATTGCAGATGTTGATGATACTCTAAAGCGACAAGTTAAAATTGTGATTGGCACTTCCCCGATTCAAAATTTGGAAACTGTGGGCAAAGTTTTTACTCCATCTTCGGATATTGAGCAAATCATCAAGGCTTCCGAAGAAACTCCGGGGCGTCGAATTTGGGTATTGGATAAGCAAAGACGGGTACTTGCTAAGACCGGAGAATTGCAACGTTCTCTGCCTCAACATCCTTTGAATAAATTTTACAGTCTCTTATTACCTCCCCCATCAGAAGATTTTAAGGACAGTCAAGCCCGCGCTTATCGGTTGGAAGGTCAAGAGGTTCACGATGCTCTTAAAGGGAAGGCAAGTGTAACATGGAGCAGTACTCCTGATGAACAAGCCATTATTGTTTCTGCCGCTCACCCGGTTAAAACTGAAGGCCAAATCGTAGGCGTTGTGGTCGTACAAGAGACCAGCAATCGCATCCAAGCTATACAACGCCAAGCCATCGCCAGTTTGTACAACAAAACTTTACTCATTTTTTTAACGGTAACTCTGCTACTACTGACATTTGCAAGTTATCTCGCCGTCAGATTACAACGCTTGCGCAATCAGGCAGAAGGTGCAATAGACGCCAATGGAAGGGTCACCACCACGCATCTTGGCTCCACGGCTCAAGATGAGATTGGTCAACTTTCTCGTACCATATCCAACAATTTGGAACGGCTGAAACAGTACAATACCTATTTGGAAGGGATGGCCAGTCGCCTTTCTCATGAGTTGAGAACTCCTATTGCAGTAGTTAGAACTTCTTTGGAAAACCTAGAAGCTCTTCATTCTGCTCAAGATTACCCTTATGAATGTTCTAATGAAGAAAGCCAAACTTATTTGCAACGGGCTAAAGAGGGGATAACTCGTCTGAATGTTCTGATCACCCGATTGACTGAAGCGACTCGTTTGGAACAAACGTTACAAAGTGCAGAACGGGAACAATTCGATCTCACGCAGTTGGTTAAAAGTTGTATTGCCAGCTATCGCCTAGTCTACCCTCAATACACTATTGAAGATCATCTTACGCCTCACACGATCAATCTTCAAGGTGCCCCAGATCTCATTGCCCAAATGCTGGACAAACTGATTGCCAATGCTGTTGATTTTACTCAACATAATCATCCCATTATAATTCGCCTGACTCAACAAAAACACCAGGCTCACTTACAAATTACTAATTATGGTAAACTGTTGCCCAGTGACATTCCGCAAGAGCAACTTTTCCAAACTATGGTCTCCTTGCGACCCCAGACCAATAATACAGAACCTCACTTGGGACTGGGACTGTATATTGTACGTCTAATAGCCAATTATCACGGTGGCCAAGTCAAAGCCTCCAGCGATAAAAAAGAGAATGCCACTACATTCACTGTTCAATTGCCTATCCTGTAATTTCAACACACGACTCATTTCAAAAATCATAGGAAATTCCCATGACTTACTCAAGCATAATTTACCAAGGACTTTGGAAAAGTAACGCCAATCTTGTACAACTGTTGGGATTATGCCCACTGTTGGCTGTGACTGGCACTGCAATCAATGGGCTAGGATTGGGAATTGCTACCTTATTAACAGTTCTCACTTCCAATTTTATTATTTCACTCACCCGCAATCTGATTCCCCAAGAAGTCCGTTTGCCCATCTTCGTTTTGATCATCGCGTCCATTGTGACCGCCGTAGAAATGTTCATCAAAGCCTACTATTACGATCTCTATTTGATACTGGGCATATTTATACCCTTGATCGTCACCAACTGTTTTGTCATCGGTCGTGCGGAAGCCTTTGCCTCCAAACACAGAGTCGATTATGCTTTATTGGATGGATTGATGATGGGACTGGGCTCTACCTTGGTCCTGGTATTGTTGGGGGGATTTCGGGAATTGGTGGGTTATGGAACTTTATTCTCTCAAGCTGAGCTGCTGTTTGGGGCAGCGGCTCAAAATTTGACTTTTATTGTGATTGAAGACTATCGGGGATTCTTGTTGGCCATTCTTCCCCCGGGCGCCTTTATTGGATTGGGACTGTTGGTTGCTCTTAAAAATTGGCTTGACCATAAACTTGCCAAAACTGCCCAATTTTCACTTTCTTCTCAAATTGAGGGGCATGAGCAATTTTCTTAGCCTAAAATAAAAGATTCACTCTCAGTTATTCATTGTCCAAAACAGTCGATTGAACAGCCAAGTTGGAACGATTGTACAAGGTTCCTTCTAATGGATTGCTCCCTTCACTGACCAGTAAAGCATAGAAAGTATACTCGCCACCGATGCCAGGGGGAATTAGAAAATCCAGTACGGCCACATTACTTTCTGCAGTCTCTAGGGAAGTTAAAAAAGGTTCCGGTTGCGTACTGAAGGCTGGTTCCACCGCTGATCCGGTAAAGAAAAAGAAATCGGGAACTCCGGGAATAGTAATTGCCACCCACAAATCAACTCGTTGGGGAATTTCTGCCATTTGATCAGGCAATAGATTGACCGCAACATTGACCCGATCTCCCACTTTGTAATGAGGGGATAACTGCACGAAGCTCAATAAACTCATGATCGGAGGTTGTCCACTGGCTACCGTAGATCCAGTCCCTTCCTCTTCAACTTCAGGCACTCCATTGTCCACGGGTATCGTGGGATCACTACTGGGATCTCCACTTGAACCTGTATCTCCAGTGGCTCGAATGCTCCTCAAATTGGAGCGATTTATCAACAAATCGGTAGGGATTTTGCTTAAATAAGCATCATAGTGTTGGACAGAATTTTCTTGAGGCTGGGTAAAATTGGCTATATTAGACGTATTATCATTCAAAGAGGCGTCTTGGGCTCCGGAATTTCCAGTTAACAAGGTAGTGCTAACTAAGGCGATGGAGTACTTAGTGATTTTTTTCATACCACGATCCTTAAAGTAATAGTAGAGTAATTATCCATTGTAGACAGTCTTAACTTATTTGCCAAGTTATCTCTTTTAAGGAAGCAATTAAGAATTGAAGTATAACTTGAAAAGGGCATTGATTTACAGTATGACTTCACAAAATGGCCCAATTTGTGATAAAAAGAGAGTTTTTTATACCCTAATTTTATACCCTAAGGTTAAAATAAGTTAAGGGCATCACAAAAATCATACTCATGAGGCCAAAAATTACCCTCATCTCCTTTTGGAATGAAAAATACTTTGACTGAATGACTATGGAATTATTTTTTGACTGAACAAGCGTTTGGGAAATGGCTATGAAAAACCTAATTGAGTGGAACGATGAGTTAAGTGTGGGAATTCAAGAAATTGATGAACAACACAAAATATTGGTTGGTTTGGTAAATCGACTGTACAAGGCGATTATTCAACAAAATGACACCACAGTGATCAACGACATATTTCAGGAATTGATCCAATACACCCTAATCCATTTCTCGGTGGAAGAAAGTTTGATGCGTATTTTCAACTACCCAGAATATCCCGAACACAAGGCTCGTCATGAAGAATTGACCAAGCAAGTGATTGAATTACACAACAAATTAAAGAAGGAACAGATTCCCATCAGTATGGAATTGCTGAGCTTCTTGCGTAAATGGTTAACCAATCACATTCAAATGGAAGATAAGCGTTACAAGGCTCATTTTTTGGAAAAGGGCGTGAAAACCACATGGTCTGAACGAGGATGGGTGGGAAGAATTTGGAACTTTGTACACCATCACTAAGTAAGTCCCTTTTGATTGGAGAAGGGAATAAATTAATCAGTGTGGACAATTGAACAGGATTAACAAGGGGCTATTATTACCCCTTGTTGCCTAAACCTAGGATTGAAACTCTCAACTTTTCAAAGTTTGACGTTGGGACATGGGAATATAATTTCGTTGCGCTGCTCCAGTGTATAATTGACGTGGCCGAGCAATTCTCATATTAGGCTCATCCATCATCTCCATCCATTGAGCCACCCAACCAATGGTACGTGATACAGCGAACATCACCGTAAACATATTGAGCGGGAAACCCAAGGCACTGAGAATAATTCCAGAATAAAAATCAACATTTGGATACAATTTGCGCTCAATAAAATAACTATCTTCCAATGCGATACGTTCCAACTCCATAGCGGTCTCAAACAAGGGCAGATGTTCCGCATTTAACTCCGTTAACAACCTGTGACAACTTTCACGAATGATTTTAGCCCGGGGATCATAGTTTTTATAAACCCGATGCCCAAATCCCATCAACCGAAAGTCACCCTTCTTAATCCGTTCAATATAAGAAGGAATATTTTTAGGATGTGCAATCTCTTGCAACATCCGAATCACAGCCTCATTTGCACCCCCATGAGCCGGTCCCCACAACGTGGCAATTCCCGCCGCAGCACAGGAAAAAGGATGAGCTTGGGAACTGCCAGCCAGCCGCACCGTGGAAGTACTGGCATTCTGCTCATGATCAGCATGGAGAATCATGATAATTTCCAAAGCCCGAATGGCAGTCTCGTTGAAAACATAAGGCTCAGAGGGAATTGAAAATGTCATATTCATGAAATTATGAACATAATCCAAATCATTACGAGGATAAGAAAAAGGTCTGCCCATAATATAACGATAACTATTTGCCGCAATGGTGGGCATTTTGGCAACTAGACGAAGGGCGGAGCGGTGTCGATGCTCAGGATCTTTAATATCCAAGGAATCATGATAATAACCTGATAGCGCACCTACAATACCCACCAGCATAGCCATAGGATGAGCATCGTGACGGAATCCCCGATAAAATCCCAACAACCCTTCATGCAGCAAAGTGTACTTTTTCACTGACCACGTGAATTCCTCCAATTGAGGCGGGGTAGGTAATTCCCCATAAAGCAACAGGTAGCAAACCTCAATAAAGGAACTTTGCTCTGCCAACTGCTCAATCGGGTATCCCCGGTACAATAAAATACCTTTATCTCCGTCAATAAAAGTAATGGCACTTTCACAACTGGCAGTAGTGACAAAAGCCGGATCAAAGGTAAACATCCCCAACTCTTTTGGTAAAGCTTGGCAGTCAATAACAGGATGACCATGAGTACCCATCTTGACTGGACAGATCATCGATTTTCCCGTGGCATTGTCGGTGATAGTGACCGTATGATTGCTCATATTTTTCCCCTTGTTGGTAGGTCTATCAATTAAAATAACTAAAGTAAGTGATTCGAAACAATTCCTAAGACTAAGTAAAAATTGACAGTGTTGCACTGCAGCATTATAAAACAAATTCACCCATAAAGAAATGACAACCCAGATTATTTTTAGTTATACTCTTAAAACGCCTAATCCTCACCCCCAAACAATTCCTCTTTTGAAGAAAATATTTTCTTGCTAAACAAGCAGACAAGCTAAATACCCCTTTCAAAATTTCAATCCCCTATCCAAAAAGGACTGTGGAATCAATGATTATCACAATTTGAACCTTCCACCAAGCCACCTTCACCTTAACCAATGCCCCCACTATTCTCCGCTCACAACATTCTACTCATCGCCACCCGCCAAATTGGAGACGTGCTGCTGGTCACTCCCCTGCTTAGAAGCCTGCGACACTCCTATCCACAGTCCCAAATTGACGTCCTAGTTTATGCTCATAAAGGAGATATGCTGATCGGCAATCCTGACTATAACCAACTGATTTCAGTCGCTGAACACCCCAACTTATCCCAGTATAAACACCTTCTCACCCGCATTACCCGACACTATGACTTGGGCATTTCCACCTTACCCGGCGATCGCCCCCTTGTCTACACTTTTCTCGCTGCCAAACAACGCATTGCAATCGTTCCCAAACCTCGCTGGCAGGATAACTGGAAACGCCTACTCACTCAGCACTGGACTGAATTGGACAATACCCAAACTCACACCGTTTTACAAAATCTGCGACTGGCTGACCTTCTCAACATCCCGCGCACCTATTCGATCATCCCCCCAAAAAGTGCAGAGCCCACAGAACAACTGATGCAACGCCACATTCCTAAAACTTGGCAACAACGCCCCTTTGTCTTACTGCATCTGCTGCCTCAATGGCACTACAAACGCTGGTCTCAACCCAACTGGCAACACCTCATCACCTATCTGATACAACAAGGGTTACACATCATCATCACCGGCAGCTCATCGCCCACCGAACAAACCTACCTTACGCAAACCCTACATTCTCTAAAAGGCCCCATTCTCAATCTAGCAGGGCGCCTTCAATTTGGCGAGATAGCCCAACTGCTGCCAAAAAGTCAATTCTACGTTGGACCAGACACCGCAGTTACTCACTTGGCAGCCGCCACGGGAACCCCCACCGTTGCCCTTTACGGTCCCACTAATCCTCTAAAATGGTCCCCCTGGCCACTCGGACACAGCCAAAACTGCAATCCTTTTCAACACCATGGCACCCAAAAAGTAGGTAACGTCTTATTAATACAAGCCCCCGGAGATTGTGTTCCCTGTCACCAAGAAGGCTGCGATCGCCACAAACAAAGTCACAGCCAATGCCTCAATCAACTCAGCAGTTCTTCCGTCATCCAACAGATTCATCAAGCTCGGTTCCTCTAAAAAATTACCCTCATATTTAAACGAAAATATCAACCTATTCAGAAAGTTACATCAATGAACACTCCCCTTATCGACCACTATTACATGCCTGCCGAATGGCACCCTCACCAGTGCTGCTGGATGGGCTGGCCTTGTCGACCCAACAGTTGGCCCTTTGAACTGTCTCGAGCCGCCATCAGCTATGCCAATGTTGCCCAAGCCATTGCCCGTTATGAACCGGTCAACATGGTTACACTTCCAGAACATCAGACTATAGCCCAACAACTTTGCGGTCCCAATATCCAAATTGTTCCCTTACCCTTGGATGATACCTGGCTTCGTGACACCGGTCCCACCTTCCTCATCCATCAGCACCACTCCAAAATTGCCGGCATTCACTGGCAATTCAATGCCTGGGGAGAAAATCGAGAATCTCTTGCCGACTATCAACAAGACGCCTTACTGGGTCAACGACTGCTCCAACATCTGCAACTGCTCTGTTACCAAGCCCCTTTGATCTTGGAGGGCGGCTCATTTTATGTAGATGGGCAAGGCACCCTGCTCACCACCGAAGAATGTTTACTCAATCCCAATCGCAATCCCCACCTCACCCAAACTGAAATCGAAAACTATCTGCGAGACTACCTTAATATCTCCAAAATCATCTGGTTAGGACAGGGACTGGAAAACGATGAAACTGCAGGACATGTCGACAATCTTGCCTGTTTTGTGCACCCGGGAACCGTGTTAGCCCTCACTTGTCAAGATCCTCAAGACAGCAATTATCCAGCTCTCCAAGACAACCTCCAACGCCTGCGTCACGCCACCGATGCTCAAGGTCGTTCCCTGGAAATTATTGAAATTCCCCAACCAGCACCTCGGGAAGATGCTTACGGTCGACTTGCTCTTTCCTACATCAACTTTTATCGAGCCAATGGCGGTCTCATTGTGCCAACTTTCGACGATCCTGCTGACCAAACTGCACTGAACATTCTCAGCAAAGCATTCTCCACTCTGCAATTGACCCCAGTTTATGGACTCGACCTGGTTTATGGAGGAGGATGTATTCACTGCATCACCCAACAACAACCAGTCCCTCTCATTTAAGCTGCTCAATAAGCATCCCGTGCCACAAAATTATGGAGACTCGAATATTGTCTTCCTTCCTCAATTGATGCGCTTCGCAAAAAACGCTCAGCACATCCTACATAGGATACACGGTCTCTTTTTGTGCTTGGTTAGCCATAGCCATCATAATTTTTAACTCGTTCCCAAGTTAACTCGTTCCCAAGTGCTACTTAACTCGTTCCCAAGTGCTACTTGGGAATGCAGTCTCGACCGCGTCGCGGTCTGTACGAATAGAAACAGGAACAAAGGGTCACAATCGTTACCAATTCCATGAAAATCGAGCCTCCCATTTTTCAATTTATACCGTCATTAACTGACCGCCCTTGTTTACACGACAACAGGGGCTGATTCTTGACTATACAGAAAAGTAGATTGATGAATAATTGACCGCGGCGCGGTCAAGACTGCATTCCCAAGTGGCACTTGGGAACGAGAACACGAGAAAAATATTGTCTTCCTTCCTCAATTGATGCGCTTCGCAAAAAAACGCTCAGCACACCCTACATGGGATACACGGTCTCTTTTTGTGCTTGGTTAGCCATAATTTTATTTCTTATACTTACCCTGCAATTGAGCCAATTGCTCATGAACTCTGACCAACAATTCTTCCTGGCTATGTGCATACTTATAGAAAACTTTCTGTACTCCCTCAAGACGAGATTCCTCTTGAGCTGATAACTTAACCGAGGTAAAAACCACCACCGGGATTGATTTCCCGGTGACATGATCTTGTAATCGCTCAAAAAATTCAAAACCATCCATCTCTGGCATCATCAAATCCAGGAAAATCAAAGCGGGTTTTTTATCCTCTAAATGCTCAAGCGCCACCACTCCATTCTCAGCTTTAAACACTCGCCACCCTTCTCCTTTCAACATTTCCGTTAACAATTCTCGAAACACAATTTCATCATCCACCACCATGACTAAACCTTGAGAATCATCCCCAATATGATGTTGACTCAGCACACTGACCAATTGCTCATGACCGATGGGTTTTACCAAATAATCAATTGCCCCCAGTGCTAACCCCTTCTCCTGTCCTTCCACCACCGAAGCCATAATCACGGGAATATCAGAAAGTAACGGATCAGATTTTAAGGCAGACAAAACTTGCCAACCATCCATGCCTGGCATGGTCACATCCAACAAAATCGCATCTGGTCGCAATTTTTTAGCCAACTTTAAACCTTCTGGACCACTGGTTGCCACTGCCACGGCATAACCCAACTGATTCAAGTAATCTTGCAACAATTCTAAAATGATGCGATCATCATCAATGATCAAGATAACTCCATGACCTTTAAAGGGAATTTCTGTAGTTTGAGAAAAAGGAACTGCCACTTGTCTGGGCAACTGCACTTGAAACGTACTGCCTTGACCAAACTCACTGTGAACTTGAATTTCCCCTCCCATCATTTCAGTAAATTCCTTTGTAATGGCCAACCCTAAACCAGTCCCACCATATTTTCGAGTGGTTGATGAATCGGCTTGACTGAAAGGACGAAATAATTTCTTTTGTTGCTCCACTGTCATTCCAATCCCATCATCAATCACTTCAAATAAAATTACCTCCCCAAGATGCGTCCTCTCTCGATTAACTGTTATAGAGACCACCCCCTGTTCCGTGAATTTAGCAGCATTGCTGAGCAAATTCAACAAAATTTGACGCAATTTGGATAAATCGGCTTGCATACTTTCCAAATCGGTAGCCAATTGCACCTCAAACTGATTTTTATTTTTCTCCATCAAAGGTTGGACTGTACTTACCACCTCTTGTAATAAACCCTTCAAATCAAACTGTTCCACAAACAATTCCATCTTACCTGCTTCAATCTTAGAAATATCCAACACATCATTAATTAATGATAATAAATGTTTGCCTGCACTGTGAATTTTTTTGAGATCGGAAATAAATTGTGGACTGTCCGCTTCCTCTTGTAACATTTCACTGTAACCAATAATAGCATTCAAAGGAGTTCTCAACTCATGACTCATGTTGGCTAAAAACTGACTTTTGGCCAAATTGGCAGTCTCTGCAATTTTCTGAGCTCTTTCAGCAGATTCCTTAGCCTCCTGCAAACGATTTTCTGCTTCTTTACGCTCAGTAATATCTCGGAATGTCACCACTGCCCCGGTCACTTGCCCTTCTTCAAGAATAGGAGTTTGCATATATTCCACTGGGAAACAATGACCATCCTTGCGCCAAAACACCTCATCATCTCGACGATAAGAAGCCCCCTGTTTTAAAGCTTGATAAATTGGACATTCTTCCAATAAATAAGGAGATTGATCCGGTTTGGCATAATGAATAATTGCGTGTTGTTGGAGACCGATCAATTCATGATCTTCATAACCCAACATTTTACGAGCAACTGGATTGACAAAAGTGGTTTTACCTTCCATATCCAACCCAAAAATCCCTTCACCCGCCGATTCTAAAATTAGTTGCATATAACGGTTTAAATGCTCCAAAGCCACTTTAGCCTGTTGTCGCTCATTAATTTCAGCTTTAAGTTGTTGATTAATATTGGAAAGTTCTAAAGTGCGTTCCGCAACTCGCTGCTCCAACTCTTCTTGCACTTTTTTTAATTTTTGCTCAATTTGTTTACGCTCCTCAATTTCTAATTGCAGCTGTTTGTTGGTTTCTAATAAAGCCAGAGTTCGTTCATGGACTCGCTTTTCTAATTCTCGATGATGTTGTCTATCTTGTTCAATAAATCGCAGGTAGGAACGAATGCGACTGATCAGTTGAGGGGCATCAATGGGTTTGGTAAGATAATCGGCAGCTCCCAATAAAAAGCCTTTTTGTTTAAATTCATCGGATTTAAAAGCGGCAGTTAAAAATACAATAGGGATGTGTTGAGTTTTCTTACGAGAACGAATCAACTGAGCAGTTTCAAAACCATCCATATCTGGCATTTGTACATCCAATAGGATGAGATCAATTTTTTGTTGGAGTAAAATTTCTAAGGCGACAGTCCCAGAATTGGCTTCAACAATGGTCGCCTCAATATGTTCGTTAATGAGATTGTGTAGGGTAAACAAGTTGTTGGGATTGTCATCAACGATGAGAATATTGATAGGCTCTAACATAGTTTTAATTTTCCTAAACCAAGGCTATTCAAATGGATGGCGCCGACTTTGGGAACGATTGACCAACTGCAAAAGGTAGGGGCCAATTTGATCGAGGGGTAAAATTTTGTCCACTGAGGCAGCAACAATGGCTGCTCTGGGCATGGCTTCTGCTTCAGCTGTTGCTGGATCTTGCACAATGATATATCCTCCTGCAGATTTAATTTGTTTTACCCCTTGAGCACCATCGTGATTGGCCCCAGTCAAAATAATGCCGATCAATTTGCCACGATAGGCAAATAAGGCACTTTCAAATAAAACATCGACTGAGGGACGTGCAAAATTGACAGGTCCTTCCAAAGATAAGGAAAAAGTGTGATCTTCTTCTATCAACAAGTGATAATTAGGAGGGGCAAGGTAAACAATTCCGCGTTCAATTGTTTCTTTTTCATCGGCTTGTTTAACCAATAGTCCGCATTTTGCCCCTAAGATTTTGGTCAAGTAACTGTCAGAATTGGGGTGTAAATGTTGAACAATGATGATAGGTAATGGGAATTCATGAGGCAGAGCTGAAAGGACGTATGTTAAGGCTTTAATTCCTCCAGCTGAGGAACCAATCACAACTGCTTCAAACATGAAGATCTCCAAGAGATTCAATGAGTAAGTCAGGCATATCCATTGGGAATTAATGTTTTTTCTGGTAAATTCTTTCTTCTTTGACCACGTCTTCAAAGTGTTCTGAATCTTCAGATAAACGAATGCTTTCTTTGGTGCCCAGACATAGGAATCCTGTTGGACATAAACTTTCACTAAAGAGTCTTATCGCTCGATTTTGTAATTCCCGATTAAAATAGATGAGTACATTGCGGCATAAGATAAGGTTCATTTCTCCAAATACCCCGTCAGTTGCTAGATTATGATCGGAGAATAAAATATTTTCTTTCAATGATTTGTCCATAACGGCATGGTCATAGTGGGCGGCATAGTAGTCGGAAAAAGATTCTTTTCCACCGGCTTTTTGATAGTTAATAGTGTATTGTTTAAGACGATTGATGGGAAAAATGCCTTCTCGGGCTTGTTTTAAAGCAACTTCGTTCATGTCAGTGGCATAAATTTGGGTGCGCTCATACAAATCTTCTTCTTTCAAAACAATGGCCATAGAATACACTTCTTCACCTGTGGAGCAGCCGGCGTGCCAGATTTTAAGAAAGGGAAAGTGTTTGAGAACAGGAATGACTTTTTGACGCAATGCTAAGTAGAAACTGGGGTCTCTAAACATTTCTGTAACGTTGATGGACAGGTCTAACAGCAAGGTTTCAAAAAAATTGACGTCATATAACAATTTGTGTTGCATGGCAGAGATATTGGCAAAACTGTCCTTGTTGAGTCTATGCAAAATGCGTCTTTTTACGGAAGCTTTGGCATAATTTCTAAAATCATATCCATATTTTAAATAAATGGCTTGTAGGAGCAATTGCAATTCGATATTCTGAGTTTCTATGTCTTCTATCATTGGGTGAATGATATCCTAACAATTTTATGGGTGACTCATTGAGTTTGAGTTTACTCTAAACGGGTATTTATGGCTCTACAGCGTGGATAAAGTCATTGTCTTCAAAAATGATACCCATTTTTGGTGAGTTTGACAAATTTTTCGTTTTGGGAGGGGAGGAAAAGAGAGAGGGATTATCAAGAGGATGTTTGGAATTTTGAAGGTCATTGCCAATGGCATAGACTGATTTACAAGCAAAATTAATCTAATTTTAGGGGGAAAGGGGACTTGGTGGTTGTTATGCACATTTTTTTAATGACAAGCGGAAAGGTTCTTGGTAAAATGAGGGAGTGAGTGTATTCTTACGATCAGTATTCGCAAATTCTAACCTTCGGGAGGTGTAAAATGCATAATAATCGAACTACTATTACTCAATTTATCATTGAGGAGCAACGTCAAATACAAGGAGCTACGGGTGATTTCACGTCTCTACTGAATGACATCGTGACTGCATGCAAGGTGATTTCCAATTTGGTCAATCATGGCGCTTTGGTCGGTGTTTTGGGGAGTGCTGAAACTGACAATGTCCAAGGGGAAGTGCAAAAGAAGTTGGATGTGATTTCCAATGAAGTTTTTATTCAATCCAACGAGTGGGCGGGGCATTTGGCGGCCATGGCTTCTGAGGAGATGGATGAAATTTATCCCATTCCTCAAAAATATCCGCGCGGCAAATATCTGTTGTTATTCGATCCCTTGGATGGTTCCTCTAACATTGATGTCAATGTTTCCGTGGGCACGATCTTTTCGATTCTACGGTGTCCAGAAGGTGTTCAAAATCCAACAGTTGAGCATTTTTTACAACCAGGTACGCAGCAAGTGTGTGCTGGGTATGCTTTGTATGGTCCTTCCAGCATGATGGTGTTGACTACTGGACGGGGAGTTAACGGCTTTACTTTGGATCAAAACATTGGGGAATTTATTTTAAGCCACCCCAATTTGAAAATTTCTGCAGACACTCAGGAATTTGCAATTAACATGTCCAATATGCGTTTTTGGGAACCACCAATCCGTCGTTACATGGATGAGTGTTTGGAGGGCAATACCGGTCCCCGAGGAAAGGATTTCAACATGCGTTGGATTGCTTCCATGGTGGCGGAAGTGCATCGTATCTTGGCTCGGGGTGGGGTATTTATGTACCCCATAGACAATAAAAACAAGGACAAAGGAGGACGTTTACGGCTGTTGTATGAGGCCAACCCAATGTCATTCATCATTGAGCAGGCGGGAGGAATGAGCACAACGGGTCGAGAGAGAATTATGGAAATCGTCCCTAAATCGCTTCATCAACGAGTGCCAGTTATTTTGGGCTCTAAGAATGAGGTGGAGCGGATGATCAGTTATCATTTGGCAGAGCAATAACTGAGGGCTTGCAAACTTGCCAGGTTTTCAAAACCTGGCAGGTTTTTTTTAATTATCTGATATTGATGAGATCTTTCATCAATCCTTCCAACCCACTGAATACAGAGATTTTATCTATCTTTTCAGTGACTTTTTCCAGAGTTTCTAATTCCTTCAAACGCAGAGCAACGGGATTGCCTTCCATCACCTTGGCAGTGTTTAATAAGGAACGAGTGGCAGCGGTTTCCTCGCGGCGACGAATCACATTGGCTTGCGCACTCTTTTCTGCCTCAACTACCCGATTTAAAATAGTTCTCATTTCTCCTGGCAAAATGAGATCTTTGACACCCACCGATTTGATAAGAATACTCATATCCGCTGTTTTTTCACGCAGATAAGCAAATACTTGCTCATCAATCAGCGTTTTATTCTCCAATAACTCGTCTAATGTGCGTGTACCAATTGCAGCTCGTAACCCAAATTGCATTTCTTTGTACAAGTGGTCGTTGATATCGGGTAACACACTGATTGCACGAACAATATCTTGTATTTGACAGAATAACGTGCAATTGACTCGCAAGGTTACCTTATCTTTGGTCAGAATTTCCTGGCCAGTCATTTCTATTTCTTGCAATCGAGTGTCCCAAATGGTTGTTTTCAACTCATGGTTAAAATTCCAATAGGCATGTAGGCCAGGAGATAAAATGCCAACGTGTTGGCCATTCAGGTACAATAAACCCACCTGATGTTCTGGAACCTTTTGATAATAAACAAATTGATTGACCAATTTTTTCAATTTGGGGTTTTGAGTGTGCACCAATAACTTGGCTTTTTCCGGATTGATTTGAAAGTTGGTGCTGATATCAAATAATTCCACTTGCACATCAACGGTCCCTTTCCAATAGGCAATACGAGTATTGGGAGGTAAGATGCTGACCAAATGTTGATGTTGATAAACCAGGGCCACTTGTTGATCGGTCAATTCAACCGGTGTTAGGTGGGAATTGATAAGGTCTGGATGGTGTTTGAGCCAAAAATCCAACAGGGAATGCTGAAATTCTGGGGACGAGGTGTCATAAGTTTCTACGGTAATCCGTTTAAAGGGGTCAAAGAAGTGGTAAGTGTCTGGTCCTAAAAAGCGTATAAAGTCGCCTTCTTTGAATAAAATCCCCCGTTCATTTTTTTTGACGATGACTCTACGAATCATGTTTAATTTCCTCAAAAATTGAGGTAAAAGAATCTGTCATTGTTGCTGTCGATGTATTTGATTTCAAGATAAAAATTCACTTCCTCAGGTGAGCAACGGGATGATCATTTGTGAAGAGCTGGAATTGATCTGTCCATAACTACAGGGTTGGTTAGAAAAATTCGAGTCCATCATACCCATGAGCATACAAACGTTGTCACCTGTCAGATAAATTCACTTGAAAAACAGTAAATTATCCAAGGAAGTGAGGAGGGAACAGGGTTAAACGTTCCCGGTGGATCATAAATGAGGAGGATTTCAGAGCAGGATTCGAACCTGCTACCCGTTGATTTTGAGTCAACTGCTCTACCTGATGAGCTATCCGAAAGGGATAACAGTACCTATCTTGCCGATTTGCAGACAAAATACGCCGAACTGCTTCACACACGGTCTGGGTTTGTAAAGTCCAGAAAAGTGGCAATTTGAAAACAGGCTATTATAAGCATGGCATATTTTTGTTAGAAGTGCAATGAAAAATAAGATCGATTTTTTGAGTAGCCCAAAGAGTATTTGTTGTGCAAAGAAAGTTGAGGTCAGTTTGTCTCACAATTTAATTGGGTGACTGTGAAAATACTCAGTGAAGAATCTGGTTGTAATTGGGCTTGACAGTATTGAAAATTTTCCGGAGGATTGTTGATTTCAAGGTGAGTCAAAGTGAGGAGACCGGCGCTAACCTCATAAAAGTTAGGTAGATTGTCTAGGGGCAATTGGAGAGTTTTGAGTTTGTCTAAACGAAATTGTAACTGCTTGGGACCGATCAAGGTCAAAGTGGCTCGATACACTCCCAATTCAGGTACTTCCAAAATGGGAATGGTAAGGCGTTGGCTGGTCATTTCATAGCTGGCATAGTAACCTTGGTCATACAGGAAAATATCCGAGGCTTCATTGAAATCGTTGGGTGTGAGGTTCCAAGCCTTTGATTCAAAAGCAATCCAACGGTTGTCGTTTGAAATGGCCGGGGCATAAGTAGCTGCTGCTAAAGTGGAGTCCGCCTGGCTATTGAGGGTAAGGCGATGAGTTTGTCCCGTCATTTGATCATGGAAGAAGACGTCGGTATTTTGGTTATTGTCATCCGCAGTTAAGTTACTGGCATCGGAGTTAAAAGTGATATAACGGCCATCGTGAGAGATATTGGCACCAAAAGAGTTTCCATTGGCAGTTTGACCTTGAAGCCCAATACTGACCAGATGAGTTTCTCCGGTGTCTCGATCATGTATGAAAATATCATCGGCGGCATTGTCATCATCGGGGACTAAATTAGTTGCTCGGGAACGAAATACGATATAACGCCCATCACCTGATGTTGCCGGACTGAAAGAGGCTTTATCACCCAATTCCCCTTGAGAATTGACACTGACGCAGGTGATTTCTTGAGTGTCTTGATGATAAACAAATACATCGGTCACCTTATTTTCATCCTTTATATTGGACAAGTTGCTGGCTTCTGAGGCAAATACAATATATTGGTTATCGGCTGAGATATGGGCGCCAAATGAGGGTCCATTGGCAGCCTTGTCTTTCAAGTGATTACGACTGATCAGACTGAGCTTTTGCTGGGAACGATCATATAAGAAAATATCTTTTTGTTCATTGTTGTCCTGTTTGAACAAATTATTGGCATCAGAATGAAATACAATGTAATTTCCATCATCAGATATATCAGGCTCAGCAGAAGTGGAATTGCCTTGTTTCAATGTGTTACTGTTAAAACTGATCAATTCAGTGTGAGCAGTTTCTTGATCATGAAGAAAAATATCTGTGGTTAAATTGTCATCGTGGGGAACAAGGTTGGAAGCGTCGGATTGAAAGGTGATAAAACGCCCATCAGCGGAAATTTTGGGGAAATAGGAAACGAAATTGGCTTCCTTGCCCACACTGTCTACACTGACACGTTTGAGTTGTTGAACTTGTCGATCGTAGACAAAAATATCCGTGTGTTGATTGGTGTCATCCGCTACTAAATTGCCGGCATCGGATTGAAATGTGAGGTAACGACCGTCCTCTGAAATAGTGGGTGCAAAAGACCCACCAGTGGCGTTAATTGACTCATCAGGCGGACTGATTTTGGTAATAATTTCATGCGATAAACAAGGAGGTATTAAGGGTAAAATGAGAATTTGGAGTATGAATACCGAAGATATGACTGAAATTCGGTAAGGTTGTTTGTGCTGATAATTCATAGGTTTATTGTCAGGGTTAATGGGGCAATGAGTGAATAAAAGGAGTATTTCAGGTTTTGACGGAGTGTTGAAAATGATCAAGTAGTGTTGAAAATCAGCAGGTACTTCTCAAAAAATTGCCCATTTTTCTATACTACTATTGAGTAACAATTTTATAATTGTTTTTAAATGAATGACTTATTAAATTGGCGTAGTAAATGCTTAACAGAGAGTTAAATGTGTTGACAAATTCAATGTCAATTCAATGGCTACTTGCAATGACGTTCAAGCAATGGTTCGTAATATACTACGAGTAATTGTATGGGCTCAAAGGAAACTGAAACGCTTGACAGGATAATTCAAGTTATCCATTCTTGCAATTCCTAACTGAGCGAATGTGATTTGGTTTTTCCAAGGATTAGATTTTCTCATAAATGATGAGGATAAAATAATCTCTATTCAAATAAAGAGGTAACTAACATGAGTAATCATGGTGTTGTCAGCAAAATTAGATTGGGAATAATTGCAGCATTGACTGCGAGTTCCTGCATGGTAGGCACGGTGTACGCGGATTCGTTAAGCACTGTGTGTTATGGCATTGCGGATAATGACCGTTTTGGTGACGAAGATGTTTTGGTAAGAATGTTTACTGATGGGACCACGGTTGAAGTTGGGGCTGGTAAAACCGGCACCCTGAGCATTGAAGGCACAACTTTTGATATTAAAGGGGAACTTTTATATGCTGCAGACGGTGGACAATTGGGCACTTTGGATTTAGAAACAGCCGTATTTACCCCCATTGGTAATGGATTTGGGACTGCAAATGGTGCAGAAGGATTGGTTGAACTCAATGATGTAGATGGTTTGACTTTCCACCATGCCACCGGGAACATGTATGGTATACATCGTCGAGAACATCAAAAACCTGTGGCTTTTGACCTATTATTCCAAATTGACCCCTATACCGGCAAATTTGTTCCTGGTGTATTTGTTGGGGGGCATGATTATGTAGTAGTTGGAGGAGATGCCAGACAAGACGTTGATGATATTGCCAGCGATCCCGAAGACGGCACCTTGTACATAGTCTCCAACGATGGCGATGGTGTCAATAGCATGTTGGCAAAATTGGAAGTGGTGGGTGGTATTCCCACAGGGAAAGCAATTCATATTGGGAACAATAATGATGATATTGAAAGTCTAACATTCTCCTCTGAACCCGAAGAAGACAGTTCATACACGCTTTATGGTACAACTGGTGACGGTGGTGCCAATAAAAATAACGATCCCAGCAATCGTCATCGCCTGTTCAAAATCAACAAAAAGACCGGGGCTGCTTCTCCAGTGGGTCAACTGTTACCTCCAGCTGGCGATCCCCAAAAGGACTATGAAGCGGTGTCTTGTCGCACAGAAACTGGGCCTGGAACCTGCCTAATGTATGCCCTACATGATGAAGGTCAATATGACAGCCAAGTGATCGAAATTGACCCCTTTGCCGGACATGGAGTGGGTTCCGTAAAACCCTTGGGACCATTCTATCCCACATTAGATATTGAAGGCTTAGCTCTGGTGGACACCACTGGAAAACTGTATGGCACCTCTGGCGGAGACCAAGAATGTGTACAAAAACCAAAATTGGATGCCAATGGGAATCAAGTATACAGTTCTCGGGGTACTCCAACTACCGTATGTGAAACAGATGCCAATGGGAATATTGTCTATCTGATGCCTCAAGGTGCCTTGTATGAAATTGACCGTAAATCCGGGGCTTTGCGAACGATTGGTGCTCCCGATTACACAGGTTATTTTGAAGTCTCTGCATTGGCCTATAACCAAGTCACTGATGAAGTGTGGGGTTGGGCAACCGGTGGCATGAAGGTCAAACCTATCACCGAAGCTGGTCCCATCAGAATCAATCCTGTGACTGGCAAAGCCGAGCTGGACATGGAATTCCCCTATAAGAGTCCAATTATCCAGGGCGCCGCTTTCAGCAACGATGGCAAGATCTTATATGTCTCAGAAATCCGAAGAAATGATGTTGATCCCCATGGCACTTATTTGTGGGAATATAACCTAGAGACCAAGAAATTGTCCGAATCTTGCCCGGGTAACCCCATAGTGAGCGCTGAAGTGGAAGCTTTGGAAATGCAACCCAATGATTTACTCCTGTTGGCAGCTCATGATCGCACCGACATTGGTATCATCGCCGTTGATCCCAAGGATTGTAGCGTAAAAGCCACCCGGATCTTCTCACAAGTCACTGCCTACTATGATCTGGAATCCATTGAATGGCCCGCAAAAGAATGTGACTATCGTTCCTGGCTGTATGAAACCAGCGGTGATGCAGAAATCATAGCCTTTGAATATACCATGGTCCCAGATGATGTAGAAGAAGCCATCCGTTTGGCCCTGGGAGATGCTTCCAACATCGCTGTTGAGAATGAAGGCGGTGAAGTGAAAATTTATGTTGGCAATCAACGCTTTATCGTGCGCCCAGCCATCTATGGTGGAGACGGACCTCGTTCTGGAGCCCGCTCCGGGGCAGATTGCGCAGTGGTAGAAGCCAGTCTCTCTGACGACTTCCGGAATTTGGCTTTCACAGATTGCACCGGTAGAGAAGAAGTGTGGAAACTCAATCCTATCTCCTTCAATTCAGAAGCTTTGTTAAATGCTCTCAATCAAGTGGGCAGAGCTCAAGTGTCAGAAGATGGCAATGTGACCTTAAACTTGAGAGATGGCACAGTAATTAAAGCCGTGCTGTCTTTAGAAGTGCAAGCTCCTCAAGTCGCTGCAGGTCAAGCCATTCAACCTGCAACTTCCACAGTCGCTACAATCGCCCCATTGGCTGATGTGGATGGGAATGGATTGGCAGACTATGCCGTCACCTATCCTACAGGTCACAAGCAAATTCTGTTGGTAAGCAGCATCAAGAAATAACATAACTCAGGAGTACAAACTTAAATTTGTACTCCTGTTACCGACTTGCAAACAGTTACAAATAGTTTCTTCTGCCGTTAACATAGTTAAACACCCTGCATTTTACTCCCTCTGTACAGAGGGAGAATTTTTTCTCAGTCTCAACTCCCCAACACAAAACTATACCCTGTGCCAACTTATAAAATTTTTCCAATTTATACAGTTTCCCCAATAACATGCACTTCGGGAATTAGAGTGACTCCTGTACTTTCCTGTATCGAATTCCGTATTTGACCAATCAATTCCTCAATAGCTTGGGCCGTGGCTTCTCCTTGATTAATAATGAAATTGGCATGTTTCTCGGACACACAAGCTCCCCTCAAACAGCGACCCTTCCAGCCCGCCTGTTCAATTAAACGTGCTGCATAGTCTCCCGGGGGATTGCGAAACACGGAGCCACAACTGGGCTGTCCTATGGGTTGGCTATCATTGCGTTTTTTCAACAATTCTCGTATACGAATCTGACTGTCCTCATTGGAACCAGGCAATAATTGGAGAGTGACCGCGGTAAACCATTCTCCAGAGGGACCTTTAACAGTACGATAACCCACTTGATAATCGGTAACCGTACGTCTGTGTTGATTGCCATACCGATCCATAGTCTCCACTCCTCGAACCAATACCCAAGTTTCTCCTCCCCAAGCACTGGCATTCATGGCCAATGCTCCCCCCATAGTTCCTGGAATACCTGCCAAAAATTCAGTCCCAGTCAATCCTTGTTGAGCCGCAGTTCGAGCTACTTTGGCACAACTGACTCCTGCTTCTACATACAAACGATGCTCATCCAATGGAGTTAGGGTATTTAACAGTCCCGAAGTGGCAATAACCACCCCTTTAATTCCTCCGTCTCGTACCAAAATATTGCTTCCCAAGCCCAACCAGAATAACGGTATATCCGGAGGAATTCTTTGTAAAAAAGCTGATAAATCAAGCACATCTGCCGGTTGATAAAACCATTCTGCAGGCCCTCCTACCCTCCAAGTCGTGTGCTTACTCATGGGCTCATTGTGACGCAATTGGCCGCGCAGATCTTGTAAATCAAAGGGGGAAGCATAAAGATCAGGATTGTATTTAAGATGACGACGATTATTGATTTGCCAACGGTATTGTGATTTCATAAATCAGTTGTCCCGGTTAAAAATTTGGGTAAACTGGTGGCCAAACTGCCCACATTACCCGCCCCTAAAATCAATACGATGTCTCGATTACAAAGCTCAGCCCACAATAACTGGGGAATGGTTTCAAATTCGGTTATAAAGGTCGTGGGTACGGCTTTGTGTAAAGCTTGATATAAATCTTGGCCTTGAGCCCCAGGAATAGGATTTTCCCCAGCAGAATAGACTTCCAATAAAAACAGTCGTTCCACTTGGCTAAGCACTTGTACAAAATCATCAAATAAATCTCGGGTCCGGGTGTAACGATGGGGTTGAAAAATAACGATTAATCGCTGATCAGCCCAGCCATCACGAATGGCTTGAATAACGGCTGCAATTTCGCGAGGATGATGTCCATAATCATCAATGAGCAAAATTTCCCCTTTGCCGGTGGTCAAAGTTTGCATTTGAAAACGGCGCCCAATGCCGCTGAAATTGGCCAAAGCTTGGGTAATGGCATGATCAGAGACCCCCAATTCTGAAGCCACTGCAATGGCTGCCAAAGCGTTGCGAACATTGTGTTGACCGGGTAGATTTAACGTGATGTCCAACCAGTTAACATGATCATTGAGCACTTGAAAATGAGTTTGCCCACGAATTTGTCGCAAATTGATGGCGCGAATGGTGGCCGATTCTGAGAGACCGTAAGTGAGTAAAGGCTTGGTCAAATGAGGAATAAGGTGTTGAATTTCTGGATCATCTAAGCAGAGAATGGCTAGACCATAAAAGGGCAATTGTTGAAGAAATTTGAGAAAGGTTTGACGCAATTCTTCAAAATTGTGATGGTAAGTTTCCAAATGGTCCGCGTCAATATTGGTAACAACTGCCATGATTGGCTTTAGATAAAGGAAAGAAGCGTCACTTTCATCGGCTTCAGCCACCAAATATTGACCTGCGCCCAAGTTGGCATGGCGTCCCATGCTGTTGAGTTTGCCACCAATGACATAGGTGGGTTGCAATTGCCCTTCCACCAATAAACTGGTAATAAGACTGGTCGTAGTCGTTTTGCCATGCGTGCCCGCTACCGCAATTCCTTGCCGAAAACGCATGAGTTCCCCTAACATTTCTGCTCGGGGCACTACGGGAATGGGTTTGGCCCGGGCGGCTTGGACTTCAGGATTGTCTTCCTTGACTGCACTGGAAATGACCACCACATCACACCCATAAACCTGCTCTGCCCGATGGCCAATTTGCACTTTAATTCCCAAATGAGTCAGGTGTTGGGTCATGCTATTTTTATGCAGATCAGAGCCAGAGACCGCATAGCCCAGGTGGTGCATTACTTCAGCAATGCCGCCCATGCCTGCACCTCCAATACCTACAAAATGGATACGTCTACCTCTTTTAGGTAACTTTAAATAGTCTGTCATGTTCGTAATTAATTGAGTTCAAATGAATAACACCGGTTTAAACGACCGGGGTCTTTAAAGGTAATTTAGACTTCCGTGACTTCCCAATTGGGGATCAATCCGTTTATTACAATACAATGGGCAAAGTAAGTAAGCAGTGATATCGTTTCGATCAGGGAAAGTAACTACTGAAAAAATTATCCTTCCCTTTACCAGTGCTCCTTAAATAAGTTCCCATTAAACATAAGATTTCCTTGACAGCCTGATCAAATCGGCATAAAATTCTCCTAATGGCGTTTTAACTTTAACTGGATCGGCTGCAATGCCTATGGGAATGCTCATTTTATCCGCGAACAAGTCAAGTAAGTGCTCATTCGGGAGATGATCATCCCATTCCTTCATGTTCAGTATTGACCTCACTTGGATAGTCTGATGAAAACTAAACGTGGTATTACCTTGGTGGAATTGAGCGTTGTCCTATTAATCATCACTCTATTACTCACTGGATTGTTGTATTCCCTGGTCATACAGATGAATATCCTCAATACCCAAAACACAGATAGAATGCTTGGGGAAATTAAAGAGGCTCTACTTGGCTATGCTGCGATCAATCACCGTTTACCCTGTCGAGCCACCGATCTCAAGGGCATTTCTTCTTCAATGCCGTGCGATGATAAAGAGGGTTTTCTACCTTGGTTGGAATTAGGGACCACTCCAACTGATGCTTGGGGACAACCTTTCCGTTATTGTCTCAACAATAGTTTACTGGCAACCACTGAACAACACGTTTTTACAACTGGAGTGATCCGTGCAGTGGTATTCTCTTATGGAAAAGATAGACGCCCCAATGATCAGAATGCAACCAGCACTGGTCATTATCAACAAATGACCTACCGTCCACTCATGACATCTAATTATTTTGATGACCAACTGATCTATCTTTCCGAGCACACCCTTGTTAATTACCTGGTCATGGTAAAAACCCAATGACATTCCAAATTAACCAATTGAAAATCAAACTATTTTTCAAAACTCGGGGCTTAACTTTATTGGAAATGGCAGTGATCTTTATTATCCTTGGATTGCTACTGAGTGGTTTATTAATTCCCTTATCTTCCCGTATAGAACAACAACAAATTCAACGCACTGAACAGCTGCTTATCGAAATTCGAGAGGCTTTGCTGGGTTTTGCCATTCTCCGAAAACGTTTACCCTGTGCAGACACTGATGAGCCCTCGGATGGCTTAGGCAATGTTGAACTTATCAGTGGTATTCCCACCTGTGAAACCAGTGGACAAGGTTATCTGCCTTGGAAAGAATTGGGCGTTGGACAACAAGATGCTTGGGGCAATCCCTTCCGTTATCAAACAGAAGCGGTCTTTAACAAATTTCCCTTTGTTAACATGAACAATGCCAACAACAGCGGATTGCGCCTCAAAAACCGCCAAAACAACTATTTTACCACCACTTCTGGAGATTCCCGGGTGGCAGCGATCATTTTCTCATGTGGTCGCAATGGTCGTCCAGATCCCACCTTTCCTCCACCAGCCACCATTCCCAGCAGTGATAGCAATGATGCTGATGGCAAGCGCAATACCATTTTAAAATGTCAAAACCCCAAACCGCCCGGGGGCCAAACTAAAACCCTTATCTATGACCACCATGTGCCTGGCGAATTTGATGACCAATTGATCTGGATTTCCAAATATACCCTTTTTCAAAAAATGATTCAAACCGAATAGCCAACATTTTATTAAGCAAATTCCTTTGCTTTTCAAAAAAGGGAAAAATCACGGTTGATTAAAATTTTCCCCTTTCAACGCTTCTAACAACAGCATCATGGCGCCTATACTGATGGCAGTGTCGGCTATATTGAAAGCTGGCCAATGCCAATTTTGGTAATAAAAATCAATAAAATCAATCACATGGCCATAAATAATTCGATCGATCACATTGCTGATTGCTCCCCCTAAAACCAGAGACAAAGATGTGGCTAACCAAGTTTGACCTGGTTTTAAACGCACCAACCAAACCAGCAAGATGCTGCAGACTACCACAGCCAACACGATTAAAAACCAACGTTGCCAACCGCCTGCATCGGCCAAAAAACTGAAAGCAGCCCCAGTATTGTACAACAGGGTAAAATTTAAAAATGGCCAAATGGGCTCCGGTTGACCAAATTTTAAAGTTGCTTCTGCTGCCGTCTTCGTAATCTGGTCGAGACCGATCACCACAAAAGATAAACTGAACCATTTTAACAAGGATAACTTGTCAAGCATAGTGTCTTTTCTCCCCTTGTCCAGCCACATTTTCCACGCAACGCCCACATAATTGAGGATGATCGGCCCACTGCCCCACATCTTCACGACGATGCCAACACCGCACACATTTCGGATGTTGACTGGGCACAGCCCATACCCAACAGTTTGGGTAAGCAACTGCCTGTGTTGGGCGTTCGGAACTCGGTCTCACTGTGGCATAAGAGGTGATGAATACAAAACGCAATTCATCGCCCAAAAAAGACAGTTGACTGTACCAAGGCTCTTCACAATAGACCACCACTTCTGCCTCTAAAGAAGCCCCAAGTGCCTCTGCTGCCCGTAATTTCTCCAATTCCTTATACACTGATTCTCGAATCTCAAAAATGCCTTGCCAAGATACCAATTGAGGCAGATCAGTTAATGGGAATAGATCTGTGTACCAAGTTTCCAACAATACTGAGGGACCACGATCGCCAGGCAAATGTCGCCAAATTTCCTCTGCTGTGAAACTCAACAGCGGTGCTATCCAGCGCACAAAAGCTTGGGCGATATGGTACAAAGCCGTTTGGGTTGAGCGTCGGGGCAAACCTTCTTTTTGACCAGTGTATTGCCGATCCTTAATGATATCCAAATAAAAACTGCCCATGTCTACCGTACAAAAGTGATGAATTCTCTGATAGATCACATGAAACGTATATTGCTCATAAGCCTGGATAATTTCTTGTTGCAATTCCCAAGCTCTATGTATGGCCCACTGGTCTAAAGCCAACAATTGATCGGGAGGCACTTGATGTTGAGCAGGATTAAAATCATGCAAGTTGGCCAGGAAAAAACGGGCGGTATTGCGTAACCGACGATAAGCTTCGGCAATACGTTTGAGAATTTCATCGGAAACACTGATTTCCCCGCGATAATCAGTGGCTGCCACCCATAAGCGCAAAATGTCAGCCCCAAGACTCTTTGTCACTTCTTGAGGAGCTACAACATTCCCCAAAGATTTTGACATTTTACGACCTTTAGCATCCACAGTAAATCCATGAGTTAACACTGCTTTATAAGGCGCTTGACCGGCTCGCATGGCTACTGAAGTCATCAGGGAGGAATTAAACCAACCCCGGTGCTGATCAGAGCCTTCTAAATACAAATCGGCTGGCACTTGCAGTCCCGGATGGACTTCCAAAATACTGGCATGAGTTACTCCAGAATCGAACCAGACGTCTAAAGTGTCGGTAACCTTCTCATAATGATGGGCGTCTTTTCCCAATAATTCCTCCTTACTCAATTGATACCAGGCTTCAATGCCCACCTGCTCCACTCGTTGGGCCACTTGTTCAATCAATTCCAAGGTGTGAGGATGTAAAGTTCCGGTCTCTTTGTGTAAAAATAGAGGCAGAGGAACTCCCCAAGTGCGTTGTCTGGAAATGCACCAATCCGGTCGATTATCCACCATGCCTTCAATTCTCTGCTGACCCCAATCAGGTATCCAAGTCACTGTTTTAATTGCAGTTAAAGCCTGTGCTCTTAGCCCCTGTTTATCCATGCTGATAAACCATTGGGGGGTGGCTCGGAAAATCACAGGCGTTTTATGACGCCAACAGTGAGGATAACTGTGACGAATGCGGTGCTCGTGTAACAAATTTCCCTGAGTTTTCAAAACTTCAATCACATGTTGATTGGCCTTCCAAATGTTTTCTCCAGCAAACAAGGGAGTTGTGGGCAAAAAACATCCTTCTCCATCTACAGGATTCTCAACTGGCAAATGGTAACGAGTCCCAACCCAATAATCTTCTAAACCATGTCCGGGGGCAGTGTGAACTGCTCCGGTACCGGCTTCCACAGTAACGTGCTCACCCAAAATTACCGGAACTTGACGATCATAAAATGGATGTTGTAATTGCAGTCCCTCTAAACTTTTGCCCAAACAATAGGCGATAACGTGATAACGATCGATGCCATAACGAAATAAAGTTTCCTTTAACAAGGCTTCTGCCACGATTAGTCTTTCGGGACCATATTGTCCTTCTTCACATTGCACAACTGAATATTCCAGTTCCGGATGCAGGGCTACGGCTTGATTGGCCGGCAGAGTCCATGGGGTGGTGGTCCAGATCACAATAGACAAGGGACCAGAGCCAGTATGACCGGGAACGTGATGACAACGGTTAAACAGGTCCGATTCAGTAATGACAGGGAATCGTACATCAATGGCAATGGAGTCTTTTTCTTCATATTCGACTTCTGCTTCGGCCAAGGCAGATCGACAGTCTGTACACCAATGGACAGGTTTTACTCCCTTTTCCACGTGACCGGCAGCAATAATGCGCCCCAAAGCTCGAATGATATGAGCTTCGGTCTTGAAATCCATGGTTAAATAGGGATGTTCCCAGTCTCCAATGACTCCCAATCGCTTAAAATCAGTGCGTTGCCTGTTGATTTGAACAGTTGCATATTCTCGACAGGCTTTGCGAAATTGACCACTGTTTACTTTGTCTCCGGCCTTGCCCAATTGTTTTTCAACTTGTAATTCAATAGGCAGTCCATGGCAGTCCCATCCAGGAATATAAGGGGCATTAAAACCGCTGAGCGATTTGGCCTTGATGATGATGTCTTTAAGAATTTTATTAACCGCATGACCAATATGAATGTCGCCATTTGCATAAGGAGGTCCATCGTGCAAAATAAAGGGAGGTCGACTTTGAGAATGTTCTCGAAGCAATTGGTACAAATGAAGTTCTTCCCAATACTTCAAGGTTTCAGGTTCTCGTTGGGGAAGATTACCTCGCATTGGAAATTCGGTATGCGGTAGGTTAAGAGTGTCTTTATAGTCTTTCACAATGTTCTCTTTAACAGGGGATAATAACGGTAAGGTGATTTTAATAAGTTGTCCGGTGCTTGCCAATGGTTACAGACGGAAGCCCAGTGGTTCAAATTTCATTTAACTATTTAACCACATCTGCTCTTGTAATAAAAGTTCACGTTAAAGGTAATTATGGGATTGATTAAATGGTTTATCCTATTGAGACGCAGATAAGAAGTAGACAATTGCTTTTAAGAAGGACATCTAACCTTAAAAATAACTGAAGTATAACCCTAAATTCTTCCCGTATACAGTTAATTTTATCCTTCAAATTGGGTAGATATTAAATCCGGAGAAGCCTATAAAGCAATTTCTTGCTAAAATTACTATGAGATTCTCCAATTCAATATTTGAATACTACAAAATTATCAGTTAATCTGCTGATTTGAGAGCAAATTACTTTGTTACAGATTACCTTGTTACAGACTACCTTGAATTGCCAATTGAAATTAATTTTTAATTACCAGTATACTTCGATAATATTAAACCTCAAGAAAGTTAAGAGCAGCGAATGAAATATGACTTAACTCTAAAAGAATTATTCCAACACTTGCCTCAACAATTATTTAATATTCTCATTGGTAGGCAACCCCAAGAAATATTGAATGTAGAATATCCTGTAATCAGGAAACGGTGTCCAGATTTAGTCAGTCGTTTGGAAGATGGCAGCATTTATCACTTGGAATTGCAAAGCGACAATGATGACAGTATGGCCATGCGGATGCTGGAATATTTTTTTCTGATTAAACAACAGTATAAACAACCTATCATTCAACAGGTGTTGTATGTAGGAAGGGACAAAATGGACATGTCCAATCATATTTTGGAGGAAAAATTACAATTTTATTATCAACTGATTGATATTCGTGATATTGATTGTGAACCGCTGTTGCAAAGTCCCCTTTTAGAAGATAATCTATTGGCAATACTGTGCAAAGTGGAAAAAAAAGTAGAAACAGTACAAATAATTTTACAGCGCGTCGCTCAATTGCATACCAATGCGAGACGAGATGCGCTGGAGAAATTACAAATCCTAGTGAATCTACGCAGTGTAGAACTTCAACATACTTTTAATCAGGAGGTCAAAAATATGCCAATTTCCGTAGATATGCGAAATACAGTCTGGTATCAAGAAGTTTTTTCAGAAGGAGAACGCAAAGGCCAAGCAGAAGGAGAACGTAAGGGCCGAGTAGAAGGAGAACGTAAGGGCCGAGTAGAAGGAGAACGCAAAGGCCGAGTAGAAGGAGAACGCAAGGGCAAGTTGGAGGGCAAGTTAGAGGGCAAGTTGGAGGGCAAGTTGGCTGGACAAAGAATCCTTTTACAACGTTTACTAGAAAAACGTTTTGGCAATTTACCAAACTGGGCACATAAGCAGATTGAACAGGCTCAAAGTGAACAGTTGGAACGGTGGGGTTTGCAAATACTGGAAGTCGATAAATTGGAAGACATGTTTATTCAATCTCCATGATTTGAAAATCTCCGCCCGATCAATGGAATTCTTTCATTCTCTGTATTGTGCAACATTTGGATTATCAATATGTTATGATGAAGATGTTGCACGCAACAGGACGACCTTGTTTTAGAACTCAATCATAGTCAGTGGGCCATTCTGGATGACGAACATGTTCAAACATACGCTGTATTTGCCAAAGGGTCACTCTCCCAGTTGATAATGGAGGAATGGCATGTTCGGGAAAAAATCCCACTTCTGAGGTCTCAATGCTAGTTTTAGCTTCCCCTCCAATCAGTTCACAGTGGAAAAATAATTTGTAAATATGGTAAAGGGAACTTGGTCGTTGAATGTGTTTATCCCGATCATAAACTGCCAACAATTTGAGCACTCGAGTTTTAAAACCCGATTCTTCAGCAATTTCTCTCACGACTCCTTCCGCTGGAGTTTCACACACATCTGCCCAACCTCCAGGTAAGGTCCACAATCCATTGCCTCGGTCTTTGACCAATAAAATCAAGTCATTTTGAAAAACCACTCCTCGAATATCCACTTTAGGAGTTACATAGCCAGTTTCGGGAATGAATAAGTCGCGCAATTTTTGGATGTCCGCTTGGGCACCTTCCGCCAGTATTTCGAGGGCAATTTCTCCAATGGCTTGATAACGCTCTTTATCAAAATCATTTTGTACATAAGTCAATCCAATTTGGGAAATGGCTTGTAAACGCTTGGCCCAAGTTAACCAGTTAGCCTCCATCAGGTATCAGTCTCCTTGTGGGTTTTATTAAAGTCATGGGCAAATTTGGCCAGTTCAGAAGGGTATTTTTTCCGCAATTCCACCGGTACAGTTTGGGACTTGCGCAGGTGTAAATTAAGCATTTCCACAAATACTGAAAAGGCCATGGCAAAATAAATATATCCTTTGGGAATATGAAAGTCCAATCCTTCTCCAATCAAGGCAATTCCTATCAACAGCAGAAAACTGAGGGCCAAAACTTTGACTGTGGGATGTTGGTCAATAAAAGTGCTGATCCGGCTGGCAAAAAATATCATAAAGGTAATAGCAATGACAATGGCCAAAATCATGATCGGAACATGTTTAACCATTCCTACAGCTGTGATTACTGAATCTAAGGAGAATACGAGGTCCAACAACATAATTTGGATGAGAACGCTTGTGAAAGCAGGATAAATCCCAGGGGAACTGGAATTTTCAGTATGACCTTCCAAACTGTCGTGAATCTCCAAAGTACTTTTGCCAAGTAAAAATAGTCCTCCCCCAATGAGGATCAGGTCTCGTCCGGAAATAACTTGCTCCAATAGGGTAAATAAAGGGGCGGTGAGTTTCATAATCCACACCAAGGATAACAAGAGTAAGATACGGGTTACCATGGCCAAACCAAGACCTAGAGTACGGGCTCGAGCTTGTTGGTGAGCCGGTAATTTACTAGACAAAATTGCGATAAAAATAACATTATCAATGCCCAATACAATTTCCAATGCAGTCAAAGTGGCCAGGGCTATCCAAGCTTGAGGGTCAATTATCCATTCCATAAAAAATTCCCAGTTCATAGATCAAAATTTGTTCATTTATAAAGAAGTTAAAATCTCTTTAAAATAGCTTTATTCGGAAGTAAAATGAGCATTTTAGGTAAGGTACAAGAAAAAGTCAATTTTCTTGCTGACATTGGGATACAGCAATCGTATATCCTCCTATTTGCAAAGTAGCGGAATAATAAAAAAGATCCTGTTGGATATTGACAAGTTTTCTGCAAATAGATAATACTTTTGAAGGAGGTTTCCCATTCAAACAATACCATTATGGGACAATATCATGATATGCAACACAATTTGACTCAAAAACACATCCTACTCGGTGTTACCGGGGGGATAGCTGCCTACAAAAGTGTGGAACTGGTTCGTCGTTTACGCGAATCTGGAGCGGAAGTACGTGTCGTTATGACTGCGGCTGCCCAGGAATTTATTACGCCACTGACCCTGCAAGCAGTATCCGGACAACGCGTTTATACGACCCTATTAGATTCTGAAAATGAATTTGCCATGGGACATATTGAATTGGCAAGATGGGCAGAATTTATCTTAATTGCCCCGGCCACTGCCGACTTTTTAGCCAAACTGGCCTATGGTCATGCCAACGACCTATTAAGTACCATTTGCCTGGCCACCACGGCTCAAATCATTGTTGCCCCAGCAATGAATCAGCAAATGTGGAATGCTCGAAGTACCCAAGAAAATTATCAACGCCTACAAAGTTGGGGCGTTCGATTCTTTGGTCCCGGCCACGGTTTACAAGCCTGTGGCGAACAAGGATTGGGACGCATGTTGGAACCCCTGGAACTGGTCTCTTGCCTACAAACCCTGTTTCAACGGGGTACTTTGGAAGGACATTCTGTGCTGATCACCGCAGGTCCTACTCGCGAAGCCCTCGACCCAATTCGTTTCATCAGCAATCGCAGTTCCGGCCGCATGGGCTATGCAGTCGCAGAAGCTGCCCAATTATTAGGAGCTCAAGTAACTTTAATCAGCGGTCCCGTTTGTCTAACGGTCCCCTTAAATGTTGACACTATATCCGTATCCACTGCCCAAGAAATGCGAGATGCAGTCATATCTCACATTCACCAAACCGCTATTTTTATTGCCTGTGCTGCAGTAGCTGATTATCGACCTGTCCATCCGGTTGATCATAAACTCAAAAAACAAACCGAATTTTTAGAAATCATCTTGGAACGCACACCTGACATTTTAAGTGAAGTGGCCCAATTAAGCAATCCCCCTTTTACCGTTGGTTTTGCCGCCGAAACCCATGATTTGGCCCACTATGCCCGAGACAAATTACTCCGTAAAAACCTGGACTTAATTGCAGCTAATCAAGTGGGACTGCCAGGCACTGGATTTGAAAGTGCAGAAAATGCCTTAAAAGTGATCTGGAAAACCGGAGAAATCGATTTGCCTCGCTGTGCAAAACCCTTATTGGCTAAACAACTGTTAAACCTGATCGTTGAACACTATTTTCAATCATCCAAATTCAATCGCTTACAACCCAGTTGAGACTCCGAAAATTCCTCAAAATAACGTATATCAAATTCCCAACCACCAACAATAACCCCTTTTAACCCCAAGGAACTTCACTATGGATATCAAATCGGCATTACAAACGGTTGTTGAACGACGCAACCTGACTCAAACTGAAATGATGGAAGTCATGCGCAGCATCATGACAGGAGAAGTCACCCCCGCTCAAATTGGCGGCTTTTTAATTGGATTGCGCATGAAAGGAGAAACTGTAGAAGAAATCAGCGCAGCTGTCCAAATTATGCGAGAATTGGTCAACCCAGTCATCGTCAACGACCCCTATTTAGTCGACATCGTTGGGACTGGAGGAGACAATTCTCATACCTTCAACGTATCCACCACCAGTGCCTTTGTAGTAGCCGCAGCTGGAGGCAAAGTGGCCAAACATGGCAATCGTTCAGTCTCCAGTAAATCCGGAAGTGCTGATGTTTTAGAGGCATTGGGAATTCATATCAACCTCAGCTCTGAACAAGTTGCCCTTTGTATTCAAGAAGTTGGATTCGGCTTCATGTTTGCCCCTCTGCATCACAGTGCCATGAAACATGCCATTGGTCCCCGACGAGAAATGGGAGTGCGTACCATTTTTAACCTGTTGGGACCGATGACCAATCCAGCTCGAGTAACCCGCCAACTTATTGGAGTCTTTGACCCACACTGGCTTATGCCCATTGCACAGGTTTTAAAACAACTGCACAGCGAACACATACTGGTGGTCCATTCTGAAGACGGTTTGGACGAAATCAGTCTATCTGCCCCCACCCAAATTGTCGAATTGAAGCACGGACAAATCACCCATTACCTTATTACTCCAGAACAATTTGGATTCACCACCACTCCCCTAAATACCATTCGAGTTCAATCAGTTACCGAAAGCGTCAATCTTGTACACAGCGTGCTCAACAACCAGGCTGGACCAGCTCGAGACATTGTAGTTCTCAATGCGGGAGCAACTATTTATGTGGCCGGACTCACTTCCTCCTTGCAAGAGGGAATACAACGGGCACAAACCGTTTTGGCCACTGGAGCAGCCCGTGAAAAACTCAATGCCATCATCCAAATTACCCAACGTTTCTAACCATTTGAGTACCTTTATATGACGACCTTAACCCGATTTTTCTCTCGAAAACCAGAAGCCACTGCAAACCCGAAAACACCTGACATTCTCAAACAAATTCTTAAGCGGAAGACAGAAGAAATTGCCGAAAAATCAGCCAAAGTTTCCTTGCGAGAATTAAGTCACATTGTCTCTGACAACCCCCCCACCCGTGGTTTTGTAGAAGCCATTGATGCCCGTTTGCGCTTTGAACAACTTGCCATCATTGCTGAAATTAAAAAGGCTTCCCCCAGTCAGGGAATATTAAGAGAGTCTTTCAATCCCACGGAAATTGCCAAGAGCTATGAACAAAATGGGGCTGCCTGTTTATCCGTTCTCACCGATCAAGATTTTTTTCAAGGTGCCAATGTTTACCTACAACAAGCACATCAAGCCTGTTTATTACCTATTCTGCGCAAAGATTTCATCATTGATCCCTATCAAGTTTATGAAGCCAGAGCCATTGGGGCAGACTGTATATTACTCATAGCTTCTGCCTTGGTTGATGCCCAACTCCATGATTTGGCTGGTCTGTCCGAACATTTGGGCATGGACGTCTTGATAGAAGTCCACAATCGAGAAGAATTGGAGCGGGCTTTGCGCATCAATCAACGTTTGATTGGTATCAACAATCGCAACCTTCATACCTTTGTCACCCGCATAGAAACCACCCTAGAACTTTTAGAAATTGTTCCCAAAAAACATATTATCGTGAGTGAAAGTGGTATTCGCACTCCACAAGAGGTGCTCACCTTAGTCAATTCCGGAGTAAGAGCATTCCTGATTGGAGAAACTTTCATGAGAGCTCCCGACCCAGGGGCAGCCATGGCCCAGCTATTCAGTTGATTTTGGGGCAATTCTATCATGAACAATTGGTTTAGCTCCACCAAACATCACATGATTCGCTGGACCCTTGGTTTACTCATTGTGGTCCTGCTGATACTTCATGCTCATGGAAGTATGACTTGGGAATTCATCGACAGTTTTGAAAATAAATTGTATGACCTGCGTCTGAATTTGACTGTTCCGGGAACCTTAGATTCCCGGATTGTTATCTTGGATATCGATGAAAATAGTCTCAAAGAAATTGGTCAATGGCCATGGCCAAGATTGGTAATGGCTCAATTGATTGACCAACTGTTTGATCACTATCAAATTGATGTTTTAGGTATGGACGTAGTATTTGCGGAACCAGACAACAGTTCAGGACTCAAACAATTGGAATTACTGGCTCAAAGGGAACTAAGCCAATCTCTTGACTTTCTCAATCACTTGAAACAGTTGAAAATCCAACTTGACTACGACAACCTGTTTACACAAAGTCTGCAAAATAGGCGAGTGGTGCTTGGCCATGTGTTCACGGAAAATTCCCAAACCTCTGGACAAGTCACCTCAGGTCAATTACCCCCTCCAATTCTCAACGCAGAACAAACTCGGCATTATGGACTCCACTATTTTGCTGGTACAGGTTATGCTGCCAATCTGCCACAATTTCTCGACAAAGCTATGGGCGCTGGACATTTTAATTCACTGCCCGATTCAGATGGTATCATTCGTAAAGCCCCTTTACTGTATGGTTACCAAGATAATTTATACGAGGCATTGGCCTTAGCCACTGCTCGCATTGCCTTGGGGAATCCTCCCATTCAATTAGGTTTTAATGAACTGGGAGGACAACCCCACTTGGAATTTTTAAAACTGGCCGATCGAATTATTCCCATAGATAATAAAATGCAAGTTTTTGTCCCTTACAAAGGCAAAAGGGGCAATTTTCCCTATATTTCAATTATTGAAGTTTTGCGGCGACACACTGAACAAAAGGAATTGCAAGATAAAATTGTGCTATTAGGCACCACCGCTCAAGGACTGTTAGATTTGCGAGCCACCCCCTTAGATAAGGTCTATCCTGGTGTAGAAATTCATGCCAATCTCATTGCTGGCATTTTGGATCAACAATTCCGATATCATCTGCCTTATCAAACCAGTTTGGAACTGTTTTTAATCATTGTGATAGGAATTGCCTTGATTAAACTGGCTACTTTTAGCCCACTGATTGCCACCTTGGGCAATTTGGGACTCATAGTTGGCATTGTATCACTTAATATGGTATTCTGGCAATTTTACAATATCATATTCCCCTTGGCAATCTTTTTAATCCTAACACTCAGTTTATTTATTCTCAATATGTCCTATGGTTATTTCATAGAATCCAGAAATAAACGCTATCTAAATCAACTATTTGGGCAATATATTCCTCCTGAATTGGTGGATGAAATGAATAAGCATTTGGGGCGAAAATTCACTATGGAAAGTGAAAATCGGGAAATGACTGTGTTATTTTCAGATGTGCGCGGATTCACCACGATTTCAGAAGGTTTAGAACCTAAGGAACTTTCTGAACTGATGAATGACTATTTGACTCCCATGACAGCCATCATTCATAAACATCGAGGTACTATTGACAAGTATATGGGAGATGCCATTATGGCGTTTTGGGGAGCACCTTTGCTCAATTCTCAACACGCTCGACATGCCGTTGAAGCCGCTATGGAAATGTTGACTCATTTAACCCACTTGCAAAATCAATTTAGAAATCGAGGCTGGCCGGAAATTAAAATTGGCATTAGCTTAAACACTGGAATGATGAATGTGGGGAACATGGGTTCTCAATTTCGTATGGCCTATACTGTTTTAGGAGATGCGGTTAATTTAGGTTCTCGTTTAGAAAGTATTACTAAACAATATGGAGTGCAATGTATTGTCAGCGAGACCACTAAATCCGCAGTGGGAAATTATGTTTACCGAGAATTAGATCGAGTAAAAGTCAAGGGCAAAGATCAACCAGTGGCGATTTTTGAACCAGTGGCGCGCCGAGAAAATTTAAGCAAAGAGGTTTTTGATGAAATTGTGGATTATGAGCAAGCATTGCTGACTTATCGGCAACAAGACTGGAGCAAAGCTCAGATCCAATTCACTTATTTACAAAAAAAATCCCCCGACCGCTTATTGTATAAGTTATATTTGGAACGGATTAACCATTTTATGCAATATCCTCCTGGAAAAAATTGGGACGGGGTATATACGTTTAAGACTAAGTGATTGTAAATTAAGGATTTAATTTACAAATCCCCTTTAACTTAGAAGGACACAACAATGTCTGTAACTTTAGAAGAAATTTGGTCACTTTTTAAAGAGACCGACCGTCTGATCAAGGAACAAGCTCAGGAGAATAGGACAGGTTTCCTAGAGCTTAGGGACTTGATAAGTAAACACGCTGAAGAAGCAAGAATACGTTCTGAAGAAACTGAAGGTGAGTTCCAAGAAGTCAATCGACGGTTTCAAGAAACCGATCGTAAGTTTCAGGAGACTGATCGTAAATTCCAGGAAACTACCTTAAAGTTTCAAGAAACCGATCGTAAGTTTCAGGAGACTG
>BeggDRAFT_10004_pt1 | contig 39543 bp, 27 predicted proteins | sample TarBiozoneFS08_3_FD_50710 | JGI IMG/M metagenome (IMG submission 50710) | reverse complement strand
GTACGTTGGAGTGGAGGCTTTAGCCGGTATGTTGGAGTGGAGGCTTTAGCCGGTCAGCCGTAGGCATCCCCCCACATACACAAATGGCAAGGGCCGGCCGGCTAAAGCCTCCACTCCAACATATCTTAACCAATGGGCAACACTCGTTTTTTCATAGATCGCATATTGAAACCCATCTTATTGGGATTAAACCTCAAAGGTTAGGTTGCTCACCCAGTTATATAGGGCTAAGTTAATATAGTTAACCGACCTTACACAGGTAAGACTTTGCAGAATGAAAAATCAAAGACTTACGTTTTAGGGCTTATTTTATAACTTATTGATTCTTCATAGTCGATAGCTTCTTTTTGCGTAACGTGAGTGATTAAATTTGAGATATTCATTCCCAGTTCCCAATGCGGGCACAATGAGTAAATGCTGTGCTGTCCTTAACCCAGTTTACAATTTTCGCTTGAGATTCTTTGGGCAAAGTGTCTTTCCATTTATTTTTCACCAAGGCAGGATTTTTAAATACTGAAAAATAGTTACCAATTCCAATTTCCCGCCACCGTTTAGACTTAGAAAGTTCCGGCTGAGTCAATTGTGTTAAAAATGCCTCGGTTTGAGCAGAAAAGTCCAATCCCAAATGTTGAAAAACACGCTGGGAAACTTGCATGGGTTGGTCGCACAATTCTTCATACACCACCAATAAAATATGAGGGTATTGCTGTACTGCTGCCATGCCCTTATTAACATCAATTCGCCACAACAGAGTTTCCTTATCCAAAGCATCTAATTGAGACAATTGTGGAATTACCCGCTCAGCAAGGTCGGGTTCATATTTCCTTAACAACTTATCCAAAATGGCATGGCGGCCCACAGGCATCACGCCTTCCTTTTGACCTTTTAAAGTGGAAGCAACCACTGCACAAGGATGACGCACCAGATATACTACTTTCATCGAGGTCTTTTCCAAGACGTTACTCATCATGGATTCCATAGTGACCTCTTTAAAAACCAGTGGGGGGATATACTTTTTAACAGAATAAATTTTTTGAAAGACACTTTGGAGTATTTCAAATCGTAAAGCCAAGGGACGCAATTCTGTTTTACCCCAACTCATCCCATAACTTTTTGGAAAAAAAGGGGGGCGTTCCACGCGAGGATGAGCAGGCAATAAAACTTGATATACACTCGCCAAATCCTGCTCAGTTAATTCAGCAGATTCCAAGAGTTGTTGCGCTTGGGCCACCGCTGGCAAATGTTTAAGACGATGAAAAGGTTCAAATCGGTAGGCTACTTCTGGATGTGAACTGACAATAGAACCTAACCAGGAGCTGCCGGAGCGACCTGTCCCAAAAATCCCCATTATTTTAGCTGAAGAACAACCTTCACCCTTAAAAGAGGATTGAGAGGCGCTATTTTCACCTTTGAGTTTCATATGAGGGTTATTTAAAATAATCTGAAATGAGTAAAGAAGTTAAAAGGGGGCCAACCATGGCGGGTTAAGAAATCTAGGCACTCTTTGATTGGTTTAAGGACAAAAGCTGGATTTCACCGACTCAACCCAATCTGAATCACCCCAATTGAGCCTAAAAGTTCCCTTTATAGAGTAAGAAGGATCGATAAAATTCCGTCGATACACAAAACTTGTATTCCATAGCGACCTTCAACTAAGATTATAACTCAATTTATCAACCTTATTCAACCACCCCCTCAGCGAAAAAAACCTTGCCTCATTCAAGTTAAATTCAGTAAAGACGTATTGATAACCCCACTTTACTCTCCGTCCGTTAAGAAAAAGTTTGGAATCACTGCCCTTTTCTCCTCCAAAAAAGATCAAAAGTAAGGTTACTCAGTCACAAGGAACCCAATGGACCATGTCACATCCCCCACTTCAAACTGCCCAAGACTGCCTGTTGCAAGTTCTCGATAGCCTAGACGCCTTGGTATACATTATCGACCTCCCCAGCGGCGAAATCCTCTACATCAACCAATATGGACGCCACCTGTTTGGAAACGTAGTCGGCAAAATTTGTGGACAAATCAGCCGCTCTCCTTCCTCCCAAAACCTCTGCCCATTCTGCTGCAATAGCCCCTCCTCCCACTCTCCCAATTCCCAGTCAACCCCGGCTTGCAGTCTAGGAGACCCAAACCACCCCACCGAGACCACTCAGGTTTGGGAATGCTACAGTCATTACGCCCAAAAATGGTATCTCATCAACACCCGAATAATTCAATGGATCAATGGACAAAATGTATGCCTAAAAGTAGCCTATGACATCAGCTACCACAAAAATGCCCAACACCACCTTAAAATTAGCCAAGAGCGCTATGCTTTGGCAGTCAGTGCCGGTAAAACTGGAGTTTGGGACTGGCATATTCAAACCGATGAACTCTACCTAGACTCCAGTCTTAAAGCCCTCCTCGGCTACCAAAATCATGAACTTCCCAACCAACTCTCAGCCTGGATGGCCCTCATTCATCCAGAAGACGTTGCCTATGTGCGTCAAGCTTCCCGAGACTATCTAAAAGGCAAAATCCCGGTATTTGAAGTCGAACACCGCCTTATTCACAAACAAGGACACTTACGCTGGATGATCGTGCGTGGCAGTCTCATCACCAATGACCAAGGCCAACCCTATCGTCTGGTCGGCACCAATACCGACATTACCCAACGCAAAGCCGCTGAGGAACGCTTACATGAACAAGACCGACTCCTCCGTGGAGTTACCCAAGTCACTCACACTCTCCTTACCATTCCCAACTATGACAAAGCCATCAAAACTGCCCTAGAAATCCTGGGTCGCATCACAGCAGTAGATCGAGTCTACATCTTTGAAAACCACCAACTCCCGGAAACCCAAGAAATCGTTATCAATCAATGCTTTACCTGGGTAAATACTCAATACAAACCCTACAACACCTCCCGTAAACTCAAAAACCTCTCTTACACCCGCTATTTGCCCGGCTGGTATGACCTCCTCAGCCAACACGAACCCATTGTCAAACTGGTCAAAGACTTCCCACAACCCACCCGCTCCCTACTCGAATCTTACAAAGTCATCTCTATTCTAGTCGTTCCCATCCATTTTAATGGAAAATTTTGGGGCTTCATGGGACTCGATGACTGCCACAAAGAGCGACAATGGAGCCAATACGAAATCTTCATTCTCAAAGTCATTGGCGACGGCATTCGAGGTGCTTTAGCCCGTCAACAAGCCAAAGAGTCCCTACGCCAAAGTGAAGAAAAATTCAGGGCCATCATTGAAAAAAATCGCGATGCCATCATCATCATCGACAAACAAGGCATCATTCTCTATGTAAACCCGGCTGCCACCGAACTCTACAAAGCCCCTCCAAGTGCCCTCATGGGCAAAAGTTTTTGCGCCCCCGTTGACATTGGCAACAAAGCCGAATTCCGCTTTACTGACCAACAAGGTCAACATCACACTGGAGAAATTCAAGTCTCTGATATCGAGTGGGAAGGAGAATGGCTTACCCTAGTCTCTTTGCGAGACATTACCGACCGCAAACAAATCCAAATTGAACTCCAACGTGCCAAAGAAGTCGCTGAAGCTGCCAACCGTTCCAAAAGCCTATTCTTGGCCACCATGAGCCACGAAATTCGCACTCCCATGAATGGTGTATTGGGCATGACCAAACTCCTTCTGCAAACTCATTTGACCCCTCAACAATTGCATTATGTCAAAATGATTGACAATTCTGGACAAGTTTTATTCACAGTAATCAATGACATACTTGACTTCTCCAAAATTGAAGCTGGCAAAGAACTTACCCTAAGTCTCACTCCATTCAACTTAAGAGAACTCATAGAAAATGTAGTCAACCTTTTTGCTGGCACTGCCCAACAAAAGGGACTCGAAATGCTCTGTCAACTCCCTCAATACCTGCCTTTAAAACTGTTAGGTGACCCCAGTCGGCTGCGCCAAATTCTCAACAATCTGCTCAGCAATGCCGTTAAATTTACCCCCACCGGCCAAATTTTACTGCGAGTCTCCATACTTCAAGAAAATCAAGATCAAATTAATCTACACTTTGAAGTCATCGACACTGGAATTGGTATCTCCCCTCAAACCAAACCTCACCTATTTCAACTTTATTCTCAAGACCAAAATTCCCAGCCTTACTACCATGGCACAGGATTGGGACTGTTTATCTCGCAGCAACTCGTTTACAAAATGGGTGGAGAAATTGATCTGACCAGTGAACCCAATAAGGGTACTCGTTTTTACTTCAGCCTATTTTTAGAAAAACTCACTTCCTCCTCTCTCGAAACCCCAATTCCCTACCCCATGCTGGCCGATAAAAAAATACTCATCGTGGCTGATAATCTTACACTGAGACAAATTCTATTGGCAGAAACTCAGGATATTGGCATGGAAACTCATACCGTTCCCGATTTAGAAAAAGCCTTTTTGGAAATTATGACCGCTCATGAGCAGCAATATCCCTATCAATTGATACTGGTTGACAGTACAGTAGACAAACAAGAAACCAATCTGATTCCCATTCTCAAAACTGATCCTCGATTCCATGATCTAGCTATCATTCTCATTATTCCTCTCAAATACCAATTGGATTCATCGTTGCAAGTATATCTGGCCAACACCCTCCAAAAACCCATTTTTCAAACCAATCTTATTCATTGTCTGTTGTCGGTATTACAAAAATCTCCCCTGGAAATTCCCGTTCAAGACCATAGATTTCCTGAATTGACTTATCCAAAATGGCGCGTTTTATTGGCAGAAGACAACTTGATCAACCAAGAAGTCAGTAAGGGCATCCTAACTCAACTCAATTGCGAAGTATATTTAGCCAACAATGGACAAGAAGCAGTCGATATAATACAAACACAAGATTTTGACCTCATTTTTATGGATTGTAACATGCCAGAATTGGATGGATTTGCCGCCAGCACTCAAATTCGAGCCTTTGAAACTCACTGTCATCGACCCAAAACTCCAATCATTGCATTCACTGCTGACGTCATGCCTTCCACCCGGGAACGTTGTTTGGCGGCTGGCATGGACGACTATTTGACCAAACCTGTAATATTTGAAGACCTGAAAAAAATGCTAGCCCTTTGGTTAAATCCCTCAGATATTTCAGCCATTCCCACTAAAAAACGACCCACCACTCCAACCGCCCCGCCTGTAGACAGTCCCATAGACCCCTATATTCTTGAAGACATGCGCAATAATATGAAAGGACACGATGTCAAATGGTTGATTAAACTATTCATGCAAGAATTGCCTAACTATTTGAATGAACTGCAAAAAGCAATTGCTGACCAAGATGGAGAAGCGCTGTACTTGGCTGCTCATAAGTTCAAAGGAGCAACCTCTATTTTAGGGGCTCATCGAGTGGTAGAATTGTGTAAAAATCTAGAAAAATATGGGCGAGCTGGAACCTTATCAGATGCCACAGCCCAACTGCCCCAGATGAAAATAGAATGTGAAGAAGTAATTCAATTTTTAATTACTTTAGAAAAGGATATGCTTTGACTAAGATATAAGGGAATGGAATTTTCAGCATAAGAATCACATCTATTCTATAGCTAACACACTATAGATTGCTTTAAAAATCACCTATTTAACAGGATGTTCTCGCGTTCCCAGGATTTGCATGGGAACGCGTGTGGCACCGCTGCACGCTGTCAATAGGTGGATGCTTAATAAAGAATTACTCCCATTTTGTGATGCGGAGCCTCACTGTACACATTTCCTCGCAGATTGTGGGAACGAGAAAATAAGCAAACCCCATTTTATTCATTCCACAATTCTGATTCAAACCATCAACAATATGCGAGTATAACGGTTAAGCCATCATTTATTCATTTCCACAATAAACCTCAAACTTTTAAGACCTTATAATCAACTCCTGCTCTGAAACCAAAATTCCGTCTTCATCGGAATACAAATACCACTGCGGAAAAAATGTAATCCCTGCAAAGTTGACCGGAACCTGCACCTCCCCACGTCCTTTTTTACTACTTTTTGAAGGATGAGTGTTCAACGCCTTAACACCGATGGGGAGTCCAGCAATTGCCGCTGAATCCCGTATACATCCATAAATCACAATCCCTTCCCACCCTCGATCAAGCGCCAATTGAGCCAAATTATCTCCCAATAAAGCACAGCGCAACGATCCTCCCCCGTCTACCACTAACACCTGTCCCTTTCCAGAACGACCCAAACTTTCCTTAACCAACACATTATCATCGTGCACCTTAACTGTTTGAATCTGCCCACTAAATGCGCTTTTTGCCCCAAAACTCCGAAACAATGGATCGGCAACCCTAACCAATTGAGGATAATGATCACAAAGATCAGCCGTAACAATAGACCCCATAAAATTCTCCTTGTGAGATGGCAAATGACCTAAAATTGACTATAATAAAAGATCATTAACCCCAATACAACTCAAATAAACCCATTTGCCAAATCATTTTATGAAAAATCACCTGCTCAATCTCACCCTATTTCCCCTATTACTACTGGGACAACTCGCTCAAGCCGCCCTAACCCCCGGGGATATAGCTTTTGTACACTATAATTCCGTAAATCCAGACAACTTTGCCTTTGTAATTCTCACTTCCCTTCCCGCCCAGGAACAAATCCATTTCACTGACAACGGTTGGTTAAACCCCAATGCCACTGGTTTTCGCACTGGAGAAGGCATTATCACCTGGACCGCGCCGGCCAATGACCTGACCGCCGGGACCGTTGTCACACTCAGCATTTCTACTGCTTCAATTGGGACCATAACCACCTCTGGAACACTCAACTTTTCGGAACAAGGCGACCAACTCATTGCTTATCAAAACAATGATACCATATTGGCTGCTCTCAACAACAGCGGAAATCAAATTTGGCAATCCGAAGCTACCAATTCCCAAACCAGTGCCTTACCCCTAGGACTTACGTTGGGACTCAATGCCATTGCCCTTCAACAAATCCAAAATGCCCGTTATCAAGGACCCATAACTGGAGACCGATCTGGCTTACTCAATTGTCTCAATGATCCAAAATATTGGATTGGCCATTCCAGTCAAACCCAAACCTTCTCTGACAATTTCACCCTAGGCCCGGCACTCTCATTTACCAGCACCAACCAACACCTTTTAGAAGCAACCACCTCCATCACCCTGACCATAAAACTCTCCGAACCAATTACCCAAACACTTAATATTCCCTTCACCCTTGGCGGCACTGCCACCCTAAACCAAGACTACCAACTGAGCAACAACTCGCTCAGCATTCCCAGCGGAAAAACCGAAACCAACCTCCCGATCAAATTACTTGAAGATCAAGAACTTGAAACCAATGAAACCATTCTCATTAACTTAGAAAAACCCAGCAATGCCCTGCCTGGCATCATTACCACCCACACCATTCTCATTCAAGACAACGACAGCGAATTGATCATCAATGAAGTCGACTATGACCAACCCACACCCCCTCAAGAAGACTCTGCAGAATTTATCGAACTTAAAAATATCAGCACCTCTGCCCTTAACCTAGAAAACTATACCCTTGAATTTTTCACCGATGCCACCGATCAAATTTATCGCAGCTATCAACTGCCAAACTTATCACTGGCTGCAGGTGACTACTATGTCATCTGTGGAAATTCCCAAACCGTGCCCAACTGTGACTTCCAAATCAGTCCCAATAAAGAACTCATTGAAAATGCTCTTATTTCCCCCGACGCCATCGCCATCAAACGTGGCAGCCAATTCATAGACGCCCTTACTTACACCGGCAACACCAATCCCTTCAGTCTCTATGTAGAAACCACAGCGACCACTGTAAAAGACAGCGCTCAAGAAATTCTGGTGGGACTCTCACGTTTTCCTGACGGCACGGACACCAATGACAATCAACGCGATTTTGCCCTTCGCTGCATTACTCCTGGAGGTCCAAATCTCATTACAGATTCCCAACACTGCTTCACCCTCAGCATTCACCCCCCGGCCCCTGTCACCGAAAACTCCCAAACCTCCACCAACCTTGATTTTACTGTTACCCTCAGCCATCCCTCGTCCTCAATAATCACCCTTAACTACACCACTGAAAATGGCAGTACCCAAGCTGGCTCTGATTACCTAACTGCTTCAGGCACCTTAACTTTTCTTGCTGGGGAACTTACCAAAACCGTCACTGTTCCCATTCTCGCTGACCAGGATCCTGAACCCACCGAAACCTTCACAATCCTTCTCAGTTCCCCAAGCCCCAATGCTCAATTGTCTGCCACAAATTATCGTGCCACCGGGACCATTTTAGATGCTGTTTCCATAAACAACAACACAAACGACAACACCTCGCCGCCCTCCATTCCCAATGCTCCGGACAAAACTGAAGAATTGATTCCTTCGGAATCTAACTTTCCACAACCCTCTGATTATCCAGAAACAATTACGGAAAACACCCCATTACTCTATACCTTACAACTCAACCTTGTGGGACAAGGTCAAGGGCAAGTCACCAGTTCCCCAACTGGTCTTGACTGTCATCACAACTGCTTATTAACTCCCCCAAAAATCTGTCAAACCACCTGCATTGCCTCATTTATGCCGGGTACCACAGTCACTTTTACCCCATTGGAAAATAAAAATTCCGTATTCAGTGGCTGGGGTGGGCATCGAGACTGTTTAGACAGTACCATTTGGATGACTGGCTCCATTCTCTGTACAGCTTATTTTCAACCCATCCGCCAGTTAATTCTCACTGTTCAAGGAGAAGGGCAAGTATTGGTCGCCCTCAATCAGCATCAAGACAGTTGCGAAGAAAAAAACAGTCCCTGTGTCCATTATTTCAGTCCTGACAGTCACTTATCTTTACAAGCTCAACCTGGACAAGGCTTTGAATTTGGCGGTTGGCAAGGCAATTGTGAATCCAAATTCAATCCTATCAATTTTATTTTGGATGAGGACTGGGACTGCCAAGCCATCTTTCGAAAATTGCCTCCAATGCAACCTTTGGCAACCCCTGAATCGATTGAAAATGATGATATAGAAAGTGAAACTGATCACTCTATTTCTGCAGAAAATGCCAATGTGCCCATTTTAGTTGAGCATACCGATGATATGCCCGTTTTACCTGAAAATATGGACATACCTATGCTTAATGAGAATGCAGATATGTCCATTCCAATTGAGAATACTGATTCATTGCTCGAGAATGCAGCTTTATCACCTGAAAACACTGAGATAGAATTGCCTGAGAATACAACGATATTGCCAGTTCCTAATTCATCTGAACTGATTGATTTGAATGTAGTTTCTGAACCCACATCACCTTCAATTGATCTCGAATTGTCCAAGCCAGTTCCCACCCAGTTTATCCAGTTTAATTTTGGGAATAGTCTCAATTGTCCTCCCACAACCGAATGGTTAGATGAAGTGTGTCATGCCGGTTTTCATACCTTATATCAGGATTTAACTATTGGTTCTCATGGCAATTTATCTCATGCAATTTTAGTAGGTAAAGTTGACAACCAAGGCTGGGTCTCTAACCTGTTGATCACTAAAGACAGTCAACTGCAAGGCGGCATTGTCACCGGCTATATTACCAATCAGGGTCAAATGGCCAATTTTGAATTTCGGGGAGCAGCAATTGAAGGGGGAATATTAGCCGGTCATATTCTTAGCCGAAGTGAAATTGTTCATAAAATCAACAATGTAACCTTTGCTGCAGGCAGTCATTTTCAAGGGAATCGTTATACAATTTTATCGGGTCATATTCAGGGTGATCCCAAGCAACCGGCCATTTTGGAGGGGGTGAAATTCAAGAGTTATCCTCCGGCGATAACTCAAATCAATCACGTAATTTTGGTTGAACCTTTTCGCATTGAAGGGCTTGTATTATTGGGAAATCATGTGATAATTACAGAGCGTCCATAAACTGTTCCAATTATTCCAGGGGAGAGGAAATTTCCTATTTCTACTTTCTGTGTTTGTTGGAAAAATTCTGATAAACTTTGTAAAACAACTTCTTGGGAGATTTAAGAATGTTAAAACAATGGGTATGTATCATCATCTTTTTGGTAGGGGGACAGGGGGTCTTAGCCGCTGAAACAATACTTGTCATGGGAGACAGTTTAAGCGCGGCTTATGGTTTATCTCCTCAAAAAGGTTGGGTGCACTTGTTGGCCCAACGCGTGTCGGATCAGTCTCATCAGGTGATCAATGCCAGCATCAGTGGGGAAACCAGCAGTGGAGGATTGGCTCAATTGCCTGCTGCCTTGAAAAAATTTAAACCCACAATTGTGATTTTGGAATTGGGCGGGAATGATGGTTTATTTAATTTGGGTTTGGCTGCTATGCGTTCCAATTTGGCAAAAATGATTGAGCAAAGTCAACAGGCCAAAGCCAAGGTGATTTTGGTGGGTATAAAAATGCCCAGCAATTATGGCAAGCAATACAATCAAAATTTCCACAATATTTTCGTAGAGTTATCAGAAAAATATTCAACAGCATTTGTTCCGTTTTTGCTAGAAGGGTTGATAGGATATCCACAATTTGTACAAGAAGATGGCTTACATCCCACTGCACTTGCACAACCCATTATTTTGGAAACGGTTTGGCAGGTGTTGAAAGATATGTTGCCGAAACAAGATGCGGTCATGCCAACTGAATCAGAATTTTTAGAATAGACGCAACAGATGCACTTCGCAAAAAACGCTCAGCACATCCTACACGAGATATGCGGTTCGTTTTTTGTGGTGCGTTAGCCATATGTTGATGCCTCCAATTGATGCAGTGTTAATTGTAAGCACCTCAGCCAGGCCCTTGGCCTGTGCTGCTCATAAATTGGGTATAAAGGTGTATGCGATTGATTTATTTAATGATGAGGAAACTCAAGCCTGTAGCATAGCCAGTCAAGCCGTGGCGGGTCAAGCCGATTTGAGCTTTGAGCCTGCTTCGTTATTGAAAGCAGTGGCCACTGTTCCCAAACATGTGCCTGTGGTTATAGGCAGTGGTTTTGAGCATTGTTCACAATTGCTGATTGATGTGATTGGCGATCGAGAATATTATGGCAATGTTCCACAGTTAGTAACCCGTTTGAAAAGTCCACAAGATTTTTTTTCTTTGCTGACTGCATTGGATATTCCCCATCCACTGACCAGTTTGGAACCTCCCTTTTCTAATACAAAATGGTTAACTAAGTCCATAGGTGGATTTGGCGGCGGACATGTTCAACTTTATGATAATTCTTTGGATAATCAGCAAGATCGGAGTTCAATTTACTATCAGCAGTGGGTACCTGGACTGCCTTATTCTGTGCTATTTCTTGCCAATGGTCAGCGTGCTCATTGTGTGGGTTATAATGCCCAATGGGTGTTTGCGGCTTCGCCCACCAGTCCTTATTTGTATGCGGGGGCCATGAGTGTGGAAGGGTTACCAATACAAGATCGATTGCAAATTATGGTGGACCGCTTGGTGGAGACCACTGGTTTGTGTGGGTTAGGCAGTGTGGATTTTATGTTGCACGATCAAGAGTTTTGGATCTTGGAGGTTAATCCAAGGCCGACAGCGACTGTGGAATTGCATCAGCTGGGTGGGGAATTGTTGGCTTGGCATCTGCTGGCTTGTTGTGGACGATTGCCAGATCGATTATCTCACCCTTCATTACCTCGAGCTCATGCCATTGTTTATGCAGAATATACAGTGGCTATTCCCAAGGAAATAATTTGGCCGGCTTGGGTAACTGATCGACCTGTTGCAGGCAGTGTCATTGATTCGGGACTGCCAATTTGCACCATTTTGGCCCAGGGTCCTCGTTGTCAATGGCTGGTTGAACAGCGACGAAAAATCGTGTATGATCTCCTAAATAGGTCATCAATTTTTGTGGTGAATTGTGAATGAAGTCAGATCAAGTGCTCATTTTAACAGAATCTGTGGATTGGCACACCCAGCAGTTGCAGAGGGCACTTTCAAATTTGGGTCGGTCTGTTCACTGTTGTTCCCTAAAGGAATGTTATTTCGACACTTTAGCCCCTTATGGTTTAAGGCTACCTGGTTTTGAAGAGCAACTTCCTTTGGGAGTGTTGGTCAGGGGTATTTCCAAGGGTACTTTTGAACAAGTCACTTTGCGATTGGGTATTTTGCATGCCTTGCAAGAATGGGGGGTGTTGGTGTATAATAGTGCCAATAGTATTGAGCGGACCGTGGACAAATCGATGACCACTTTTTTGCTCAAAAAAGCAGGGATTCCCACCCCAGATACTTGGGTCTCAGAGTCTTTCCCTCGCACTTGTCAGCAATTACAAATTTTAGCAAGCTTGGGGAATAAGGGGGTGCTTAAACCTCTATTCGGAGCCCAAGGTCGAGGTTTATTGTGTTTGGAGACTGGGAAGGATGAATTTGACAGGGAATACTATCAGGGCGTTTATTACTTGCAAAAATTTATTTCCACTTGGCAATCAGAGAGTTGTACTTATTGTGATTGGCGAATCTTGGTGGTGGGCAGGCAGGCTGTGGCAGCTATGTTGCGCCGTCATGAGCATTGGGTAACCAATTGTGCTCAAGGGGCAAGTTGTGAACCGGTGAATTTGGAGCCTGCCTGTATGCAGTTGGCAGAGGCTGCTGCCCAATCGGTGGGAGTGGAGTATGGAGGAGTGGATATTGTGCGCGACCAAATTGGACAGTATTGGGTTGTTGAAGTGAATAGTATTCCAGCTTGGCGAGGATTGCAAAGTGTGTGTACAATTGATTTGGCTGCCTATATTGCACAGCACTTTGTCAATTGTTTAGGCAAAGTTAATTCTAGGTAATAACTTGATTTGATAGGAAAAATATGAATTTTACAGCGCAATTGTTACCAGCAAGTTGGTTATGGGGGGCTCATGGGTTGTATGCAATTGTTGTGTTATGGGCAATTAAACAGGCGGCTTGGCAACATTTAAAGAATGCTCAAGACACCCATATTTTGTTGGGCGCTTGTTTGGCGATGACTCTGATTTGGCAACTGACTGCTGGAGTGACTGCCGGTTTAGAATTTCACTTGCTATTGGTGACCACGGTAACTTTGATGTTTGGTTGGCCATTTGCAGTATTATGCACTGGATTGGCCCAGTTGGGGCTGACTTTGTCTGGTTATGCGGAATGGATGGGATTTTCGATCAACGCATTGTGCAATGCCATTATTCCCATTGGGGTCAGTTATCTGGTATATTGGCTGACATTTTACGGATTGCCCCGGCATTTTTTCATCTACATCTATGTCACAACCTTTGCTGGCTCTGCCCTGGCTATGTTGGCCAGTCGCTTGGTGGGAATGGGGTTGTTATTGATGGGAGAATCCTATCAATTTGCTGACCTGGGGGATGAACCTTTATTTATTATCGTGATGCTGTTCCCAGAAGCATTTATCAATGGTTTGTTGATGACCCTACTGGTGGCTTATCGTCCCCAATGGGTCAGCAGTTTCAGTGATAAGTTATATCTACATGGAAAATAAGGAAAAATTACAGCCCCCCATTCAAAAATAGGGGGAAGATTAATGGGCATTTTTTATTTAGCGACTCATGAAGATCGGATGTTTTAGGTTTTGGGAACTTCGCTCAGAGCATCGGCGATAGTGGTGAGAAGGTTTTCTATGGACACTGGTTTGGTTAAATAATGATCGCACCCTGCTTCCAAAGCAGCATTCTGATCAGCCAACAAATTTGAGGCAGAAAGTCCAATGATAGGCCGGGTAAACTGCTGGGCTCGCAATTGTTGAACTGCAGAATAACCATCCAATATTGGCATTTGCATGTCCATGAGAATTAAATCTGGATGATTGGCGAGGGCAATTTGTACGGCTTCTTCCCCGTTACTGGCATTCATGACGGTGTATCCTCCTTCTTTCAGGTAAATCTCTATCAGTTCATGAATGACTACATTGTCTTCGGCAATGAGAATTCTGGCGATGGCATTGGGATAAGTGGTGGGACTTGATTGAACCAGGGGAGCCCTGATAAAGCCACTGAATACAGAGCCTTCTCCCAAATGAGATTCTACTTTCAAATCTCCACCCATTAAATTGACCAAATGGTGACTGATGGTCAGTCCCAGCCCGACTCCAGGGTAAGCATGAGCGGCGCTGTCCCTGTGAAAAGGGGCGAAAATTTTTTGTTGGGAATCTGCTGAAATTCCCGGACCACTGTCGACCACTGTAAATTCCAAACGATCTTCTTCCCAACCCAACACCACTTGTACAAAACCTTGTTCTGTATACTTCATGGCGTTGGCTACCAAGTTGATAAGCACTTGGCGAAATCGCAATTCATCTATCAACAAACGATTGGGCAGATTGTATTGTAAATGGGTTTCAAACTGTAGATTTTTCTGTTGGGACTGTGGGTAAAACAAGGATTTAATATCGGTAATCAACTGTTTGAGATCGCAACTGCCCAGTTGTAAGGTCACTTGGCCGCTTTCCAACTGCGCTTGCTCTAACAGATTGTCGATCAAAGTCAATAAATGATTGGCATTATTTTTAACATTGTGTAAATAATCAAGCTCTTCTGCAGAGTCTTGGGCAGATTGATCAAGGAGTTTGGTATAACCGACAATTGAGGTCAGTGGGGTGCGCAACTCATGAGATAAAGAGGCAATGAAACGACTTTTTAGGACGCTGTTCTCTTCAAGTTGGCGGTTCTCTTCTGCCAACATTTGGCGAGTGGTCTCCAACTCCTGCAACAATTGACTTTGTCGATAACTGAGAAGACTGAGATCATTGACTTGTTGTTGAATTTTCTGCTGTTTTTCATATTCAATCGTAGCATCCATCAACAAGATCCAATGTCCTTCTTCAAAAGGGACCAAATGAACATGGGCATATCGTCCCCCTTCTAAACATAAAAATTGCAGGACTTGGGTGCGAGTCACAGGCAACAGTCCCTCTAAAAAACTGATTTGTTCAGTTGCAGATTGGCCGGCAGTCAGTTCAGGAATTCCGTAGTGACGCGGATATCCACCCCAACCGACCAGTATTCCTTGATGATCAATATGTAGATAGGTGAGGATCATTTCGGACATCCAAACGGAATGAATGTACTTGGCAATTTTAATTGGAATAGTCATAATCTTCCTTTGTTAGATCATGTTGAGAAGGTTAAGGATGTGCAAATTTTAAACCAGATAACACTTGAAATAATATGGCATGGTAACAAAATACGATAAATGGAAGTTTTGAGCAAGATCAATACTAACTAACTCTTTTTTACAAATTAGTCAAGTGGGGAGGAATACTTTTAATGTAAAACTCTCTGGGTAAATTCAGTATACCTTTATCCCAGTGAAAATTAACGCAGAGCCCAACATGAGCTTAAAATAATTAATCGTTCAAATCAAGTGCAAAAAATGGCTGAACGCAGTGCTCCGATAAGAAACAACCTCACTTTGGTTGATTTCAAGCCTTGCTTGAGAATAAGAAGGCAACACTCAATACCGAACTGCAACTTAAGTTCGCTTTCAATATGAAGGTACTCAGATGACAAAACGCAATAGCTATACCTATGAAGAGCTACTTCAATGTGGACAAGGAAAAATGTTTGGTCCCGGAAATGCGCAATTACCCATGCCCCCCATGCTCATGTTTGATCGCATCGTGCAAATTACTGAAGATGGAGGAAGTACTGGAAAAGGCTATATTTTGGCAGAATTAGACATTCGTCCAGATCTTTGGTTTTTTGACTGTCACTTTCCAGGAGACCCGGTCATGCCAGGCTGTTTGGGACTGGATGCCATGTGGCAACTGATAGGCTTCTTTTTAGGGTGGTTGGGAGGTCCCGGTCGGGGCCGTGCCTTGGGAGCTGGAGAAGTAAAATATACCGGACAAGTCACACCGGTTACCCAATTGGTTAGATATCGAATTGATATAAAAAGGATTATTATGCGAAAATTAGTAATGGGAATTGCAGATGCTACTATGGAAGCGGACGGTAAAGAGATCTATTTTGCCCAAGATTTACGAGTGGGCCTATTCATTTCCCCAAATGACAAACTGGGAGGATAACAATTGAAACGAGTCGTCGTCACTGGAATTGGCATTGTGTGCAACATTGGCCATGATCAACACCAAGTTCTTGAATCCCTTAAAAAAGGACGTTCAGGCATCGAATTCTCACCCGAATATGCAGAATTGGGATTCCGATCCCATCTGCATGGCATGGTACACGTGGATTTAGATGCCCTCATCGACAAAAAAATCAAACGCTTTATGGGCGATGCCGCTGCCTTCACCTATTTAGCGATGAAGGAAGCAATTGCCGATGCGCAACTTTCTGAACAACAAGTCTCCAATCCCAACACCGGCTTAATTACCGGCTCTGGAGGTGCTTCCACTTCCAACCAAGTCTTGGCGGCTGATTTGCTGAGAACCAAAGGTCTTCGTAAAGTCGGTCCCTACATGGTGCCCCGAACCATGGGCAGCACCACCTCAGCCTGTCTAGCTACCCCCTTTAAAATCAAGGGCTTAAACTATTCCATAAGCTCAGCCTGTGCCACCAGTGCTCACTGTATTGGACACGCCTATGAGCAAATTCAAATGGGCAAACAAACCCTCATTTTTGCTGGAGGAGGTGAAGAAGTCCACTGGAGCATGACTGTATTATTCGACGCCATGGGAGCACTTTCCTCCAAATACAATGACAGTCCCCACATTGCCTCCCGGCCCTACGATGTCAATCGTGACGGATTTATTATCGCAGGAGGAGGAGGCATGTTAGTTTTAGAAGAACTCTCCCACGCTCAAGCCCGCGGTGCCAAAATTTACGCAGAAATCGTCGGCTATGGCGCCACTTCAGACGGATACGATATGGTTCAACCCTCAGGAGAAGGTGCCGTGCGATGCATGCAACAAGCTCTCTCCACAATCTCGGAACCTGTCGATTACATCAATGCCCATGGGACCAGCACTCCAGTTGGAGACAGTCGAGAACTCGAAGCCATCAAACAAGTTTTTCCAGACAACGCCCCTTCCATCAGCTCCACCAAATCTCTAACTGGACATGCTCTGGGTGCTGCCGGAGTCAATGAAGCCATCTACAGCCTATTGATGATGCAACACAATTTCATCAGCGCCTCTGCCAACATCACTGAACTGGACCCTCAAGCAACAGGAATGCCTATTGTGCGGGAACGGAAAGACAACGTTAACCTAAACATTGTCATGTCCAACAGCTTTGGTTTTGGGGGCACCAATGCCAGTCTGATCTTCAAAAAATTTAAACCCTGACATTTCCCAAACAAGCAATAACTGCCCCTAACTCCTACTTATTAAGGAAGGGAACAACAAAAATCCCCTCTTTCTTTACGAAGAGCGAAACAAAAATCCTCTCTTTCTTTACGAAGGGCGAAACAAAATTCCCCTCTTTCTTTACGAAGGGCGAAACAAAATTCTCCTCTTTCTTTAAGAAGAGCGAAACAAAATTCCCCTCTTTCTTTACGAGGAGCGAAACAAAATTCTCCTCTTTTTTTGCAAGGAGCGAAACAAAAATCCCCTCCTTTTTCAAGGAGGGGTAAGGGGTGGTTTAACCCCAAACCATATCCTACAATAAGTAGTCTCAACATGCTTGAAATATTCGGCAATCCCATCGATCTTGCCCCCATCTGGCTAACTTTAGAAGTCGCCAGTTTAACCACCCTCATTCTCATATTGCTGGGCACCCCCTTGGCTTGGAAAATGGCCCACATGTCTTCCCACCACAAAATCATCCTCGAAGCCTTAGTTGCCTTACCCTTAGTCCTACCCCCCACCGTATTGGGCTTCTACCTACTCATCATTCTCAATCCAACCGGTCCCCTCACCGAATTTCTACGCTGGTTCGGATTCACCGGACAATTAACTTTCAGCAAGACTGGACTCATTATTGGCTCCGTATTCTACTCATTACCCTTTACCATTCAACCTCTTATGCATGCCTTTGAAGCCATTCCCCAGCGACTTCTGCAAGCCGCTGCCACTTTACGAGCCAGTCCCCTCGACTACTTCTTCACCCTGGTCATTCCCCTTTCAAGCAGAGGATTTCTCGTCGCCGCCACCCTAACCTTTGCCCACACAGTAGGCGAATTTGGAGTCGTGCTCATGGTTGGCGGCAACATTCCTGGAGAAACTCGCATGGTCTCCATTGACATCTTTGACCACGTAGAAGCCCTAGAATATGCCCAAGCCCACATTCTCTCCGCCATGATGCTCACCTTTTCCCTGCTGGTCTTAACACTGGTCTATGGAATTAATCGACGTTTTGGCGTCAAAATAGGCTAACTCCATGATGCGAGGCAACTTACAACTCTCTTTGGGCAATTTTACCCTTGACAGCGGCTATTTTGAACTGCCTCTATCTGGAATAACCGTATTATTTGGACGCTCTGGCAGTGGTAAAACCACATTATTACGCGCAATTAGCGGATTGGATATCAACACCCGTGGCCAACTCAAAGTCAACGACGAAATTTGGCAACAGGGCCGCCACCACTTACCCCCACAAGCCCGCCACATTGGCTTTGTTTTTCAAGAAGCCGCCTTATTCCCTCATCTCACAGTCCGGCAAAACCTACTCTATGGACTCAAACGACTTCCCAAAACCTGCCCCGTTGTCATTGATTTCACAGACATTGTACAACGCACCAACCTCGGCGCTCACTTAGACCGCAATATCCACTTTCTATCCGGTGGCGAACGACAACGGGTAGCCATTGCCCGGGCTCTACTCATGCATCCCAAACTATTATGTATGGATGAACCCCTTTCTGCGTTAGATTGGCGCGCTAAACATGAATTACTGACTCTACTCGAAGAATTGATCGCAGCCTATCACATTCCCACCCTGTATATCACCCATTCTCCCAAAGAGGTGGAGAGGCTCGCTGATCGCATCATATTTATGCGTGATGGACATATTGAGACCATTGAAACCCTACCACAAGCCTTGACCAGACCCGATTCTCCCCTCTTTGATGAACAAGGGGCAGTCTCTGTATTATTTGGGCATCCTCAACCATTTGACTTGGGACTGCAACCAGTGCGAATCGGAGAAGATACCCTCTGGTTATCCGACATTCTCTTAACTCATCTGCCTTCTGTCCGGATACGAATTTTGGCTCGGGATGTCAGTCTAGCTCGCTCTGATCCAAGAGACCTCAGTATTATCAATCACTTAAAAACCACAATTCTCGAACTCATTCCACAAGGAGACTATCGTTTACTGGTCAGACTGCAACTTAAAGATGGACAACACCTATTCTCTGAAATCACTCGACAATCCGCCGAACGTTTAAATCTACACCCCACTCAACCCATTTACGCCCTGATAAAATCTGTGGCGGTCACCGCCTAACCTCTGAATTCAATATTTCTCAAGTACTTGCAAATAAATACTGTTTGGAACGATAATTGCCGCAATAAAACTATCATTTTATCTTACTTGCGGGAGTTATCCAGTATGTTATCCCTATTCAGAAACAGTTTTTTGCTATTACTGATCATCAACAAACCTCTTGCAGCTGCCATCACGACCGACGGCAGTTTAGGTCCCCAACTCACTCTCCCCGGTCCACATTACCTGATTAAATCTCAACTTGGGCAGCAACACGGTCCCAATTTATTCCATAGTTTTCAAGAATTTAACTTAGGAATAGATGAAATTGCCACCTTTTCTGGCCCTGATCACATCCACAACCTCATCACTCGTATTACTGGTGGTCATCCTTCTAACATTCAAGGCACTCTCCGATCCACCCTGCCTTATGCCGATTTTTACCTACTTAATCCAGCAGGTATTTTATTTGGACCTACGGCTCAACTTGATATGGCAGGCAGTTTTTACGCCAGCACAGCCGACTATTTGCGCCTTGGGGACCAGGGACGGTTCAATGCTTCAACCCCTCAAGACAGTCTATTGACTGTGGAACCGGTAACCGCCTTTGGTTTCCTCACCAATTCCCCTTCTCCCCTCTCTATTTTTGGCAGCCAACTTACTCTCAATTCCCAACAACACTTGGGTCTATTCGCCGGTCCCCTCACTCTTCAACATGCCCAATTACAAATCCCCCAAGGGAATATTCGACTGCTCAGTGTTGCCCACAGTGGAGAATTTAATCCTATCAATGAAACACCTCTGGACCTGTCCACAGGTCAAATTACCTTAGATCACAGTCGTTTAGAAGTCAGTGGTCCCGGAGGAGGTGCACTGTTTATCCAAGGAGGTGCTCTTAATTTACGCAACAGTTACCTGTATGCCCAAACTACTGGAGACCAAGCCGGGCAACAAATTAAATTGGAAGCGCACACCTTGTTACTAGAAGGGACCGAGTTGAATACAGAAACTCAGGGTGCTGGGAAAGGCGCAGATATTTTCCTGCAGGCAGCCCACGCTCTCAACATTGGGGAACATAATGAACAGGGGGTACCGAGTAAAATAATTGCCAATTCTCGAGGGAACTCTGATGAAATGGGGAATGCAGGTAATATAACTATAGAGGCTGGAAACATCTTTATAAATGATGATGCGCTGATTTCCACTGCCACCCACAGCACTGGACAAGGTGGGCATCTGGTTTTGAAAGCAACGGACACTGTTCAATTGATCAGCGATGGCAAAAAACCCCTGACCGAATTGAATGCCAGCACCACCAGTTTGCATGAATATGCTGGGAATGGCGGTAGTTTGGTTATCGAAGCCCGAGAAATCATACTTAGAGACGGCGCCATTTTGGACATTACTGCTCGAGGAAGGGGTAGCAGTGGGCAATTGAGACTACAAGCTCAAGAACGTATCAGTCTCACTGGGAATGGAGGCTCAGCCAGCAATGCCCCTAAAATCAAAGCTTATGCTGAGATGAACAGCACCGGGGGGCATGCCGGCGATGTTTACTTGCAGTCCAAAGACATCGAATTGGCAGATGGTGCTTATATCAATGCCAGCACTTTTGGTCCCGGCGATGCTGGCACGATCACCCTTGAAGCCACTGGCAAGGTCACTCTCATTGGCGCCAAATCAGAAGGATGGGGTACCTGGATAGGCACAGGGTCTCATGCCCGGCTAGATGGAGTTAAAACAGGTAAGGGAGGGCAAATTGTCTTAACAGCCAATGAATTAAAGATTCAGCATGGCGCCAGTATTGGCAGTTCCTCAGTGGCTGACAAAGGTAAATTCAGCAGCGAAGCTGGCAATATTCTCATTCAAGTTGAGGGGACTGTGACCTTATCTGGAGTCAATCCATATGGAGAAACAGAGGATGGTTTTGGCAGTGGTCTCTATGTCCACAGTCGGGGAGTGGAAGACAGTGCTGGCCGAGGGGGTTCTCTTCGTTTAGAAGCGGATCGATTAATCTTAGAGCAAGGGGCAGTGATTTCCAGCAGCACCTCTGGGAATGCTCAAGGTGGAGATATTGAAATTATCAGTCGAGAATTTATTTTAATCACAGGAGATTCGTCACATCTGCTCTTAGAATCTCCGGGCGAGATTCAACTCGATTATCGGGAAAGTTTTGACAAACAGGAACCGGATTATTCCATCAGTGGCATTTATGCCAAATCTTCAGCTTCCCATTCTCAAGCCGGAGAAGCTGGACGAATCAGTATTACCACTCCCAATTTGACTTTAAATCAACATGGGGTTATTAACACCTCCACAGAAAATTCCGGGGGAGGAGATATTACTCTCCATGTTTCTGGACTGCTGGACCTTCGCGAAGGTAAAATTACCACCAGTGTACATGGTGGCAACAGTGCCGGTGGCAATATCAGTATTCAAAAATCATTATTTACGGTTTTGGATAATTTCAGTTTAGTGGCTCAAGCTGATGAAGGTCAAGGTGGAAATATTCATATTATTGCCAATAACTTACTTAAAACTCCCAACAGTTTTCTAAGTGCCTCTTCCCGTTTGGGCATTGATGGATTAATTATGATTGAATCTCCAGAAGAAAATTTCAGCTCTGCTCTTCTCACTTTATCCACTGGTTTTATCGACGTTAGCAGGCGATTGTTACCCCCTTGCGACGCGAATAATCCCATAGATTCTCCATATCGAAGTCATTTTACCATCAATCGCATTACAGGCAGTTCCCGTTCCCCATACGATTTAATTCCCAGTACCTACGGTGGCACTGATCTCCTCAACTCAACAAATTCCAATTAAATTCCCCAGCTGCTCATTTAATTCTGAATTTCACTTGGGATTTAAAAAATGTAGACATTGTTGTATTTCTCACAATGGGTCATTAAATAAGTATTTGAAAATAAAATGATTATTAATTGGAATCCAATTTGCTTGTCTTAGGGTTCCACAATAACTGACTGGCGAATTATTCTTATGAAAGCTAAAGAAATTGCTCAATTGCTTGACGAACCTGCTTGTGAGCATAATCAAAAATCAAAATCTGGCTGTGCCAAGTTAAAACCCGGGGCCACGGCTGGGGGTTGTTGTTTTGATGGGGCTCAAATTGCTTTATTGCCCATTGCGGATGTTGCCCATTTAGTTCATGGACCTATTGCCTGTGCTGGGAATTCTTGGGACAATCGTGGTACCAGTTCAACCGGTCCCACTTTATATCGTTTGGGAATGACGACTGATTTAACAGAAAATGATGTCATCATGGGACGGGGGGAAAAGAGACTGTTTCATTCCATCAAACAAGCTATTGACCGTTACCATCCAACCGCAGTATTTGTGTACAATACTTGCGTTCCAGCCTTGATTGGCGATGATATTGAATCGGTCTGCAAAGCGGCTCAAGCCCGTTGGGGCACTCCCGTGGTCCCGATAGATGCCGCTGGTTTTTATGGGACTAAGAATTTGGGCAATCGGATTGCCGGAGAGACCATGATCAAATGGGTAATTGGGACTCGTGAACCTGATCCCATTCCAGAATTTGCTCAGCGTTCGGGAATTCAAGTGCATTCCATCAATTTAGTCGGGGAATATAACATTGCTGGAGAATTGTGGCATGTCCTGCCTTTGTTAGATGAATTGGGTTTACGGGTACTTTGCACTCTTTCTGGAGATGCTCGTTACCGAGAAGTGCAGACCATGCACCGGGCAGAAGTGACCATGATGGTGTGTTCCAAAGCCATGATCAATGTGGCGCGGCGTTTGGAAGAATTGTATGATATTCCTTGGTTTGAAGGCAGTTTTTATGGAGTCAGTGATGTGTCCCAGGCTCTGCGGGGATTTGCGCAACGATTGAATGATCCGGATTTAGTTCAACGCACCGAGGCACTGATTGAAAGAGAAGAGACCAGAATGCAGCAGGCTTTAAATCCTTGGCGCCAACGTTTGGCGGGAAAAAAGGTATTGTTATACACCGGTGGAGTTAAGTCATGGTCAATTGTTTCGGCTTTGCAAGATTTGGGAATGACGGTGGTTGCCACTGGCACCCGTAAATCCACTGAAGAGGATAAAGCTCGAATTCGGGAAATTATGGGGGAAGAGGCTAAAATGATCGAGGATGGCAATCCGAAGATTTTGTTGCAAGTATTTAAGGATTATCAGGCTGATATTCTGATTGCTGGGGGCAGAAATATGTACACTGCTTTGAAAGCCAAGATTCCATTTTTGGATATCAATCAGGAACGAGAATTTGCCTATGAGGGTTATGAAGGCATGTTGACATTGGCTCAACAACTGGCTCGCAGTTTGGAAAGTCCCATTTGGCCGATGGTGCGCAGTTTACCGCCTTGGCAACTTGGCACAGCATAATCCAAATATTTCACAATTTTGTCAATTTTGGGGGTCTGAATCAGAATTTTTTCTTGTTCCCACGCTAGGTGTGGGAACAAGAAGTTTTTGATAGCGAGTCCTTAATTAGCGCCCATTGCTCTTCATTTAATCCATATCTTCTGCTCACTTACTTTACTCCTTTATATCTCTTTTTCACCCTGTTTGATAACACGCTCTAGGATCGATTCACTCACCTAACTGTACCTATCCCATCAACTTAAAGAATAACTTCTCTCATCAAAATCCGTAGTTTTAACATATTAGGGAATACCAATCTTTTTAAACACCCCTCTCAAATATCCTCGTAAAGAAGTATTTTTCCTTCGTTATTTCCCCTCAAAAATCCCAATTATTTCAATTTTTCTTGACAGTCTTAACAAAGCCGTCCATTATAATACCTTTTGATTTAGTAAGCTTGTTGCTGATCTCTGTTGTATCGGGCTTAATAGCATGTACCTACTAATCATTAGAGATTACTAATGGAAACGAAAACTCCTTCCCCTTACTAAAATATCAGTTATTCCTTCCATTTTAAAGTTTCCAACTGTTAAAATGGTAGGTTATTCTCCTATTTCTCAAAAAACCCTAATTTATTGCAAAGCATCATTTTCCCACTGACCAAAGGCCAATCATGATCACCTTACTCAAAAATGCAAGTTTATTTTTCCTTTCGCTCCTTTTGATAACCTGTGGAGGAGATACAGACCCCTCTTATCAACCTCAATTTGGTGACTCTTCAACCCTCAAAAAAGAGGAATATATTTTTGGGGTACATCCCTTGCACAATCCTCAACAATTACAAGCAGTTTACGGTCCACTCATCGACTTTCTTAATGCCCGTATCAAAGAAATTAGCTTTCGTTTGGAAGCCTCCCGTAATTATGCCACTTATGAGGAAAAACTCTATGCCGGCAAATTTCAATTTGCCCTGCCCAATCCCTATCAAACCATTTTAGCTGAAGATCGAAATTATCAGATTTTTGGCAAAATGGGTGACGATGAAAATTTCAAGGGCATTATTCTTACTCACAAAGACAGTCCCATTCAAAAAATCTCTGACTTAAAAGGTCAAGCCATCAGTTACCCAGCTCCCACTGCCTTGGCAGCCACCCTGTTACCCCAATATTTTCTACACTCTCAGGGACTTGACATCAATCGAGACCTTCAAAATCACTATGTCGGCTCCCAAGAATCTTCAATCATGAACGTGTATCTAAAAAAAGTTGCTGCTGGCGCCACTTGGCCCTTACCTTGGAAAACCTTTCAAAAAGACCATCCAGACTTTGCCAAGGAATTGCAAATTAAATGGGAAACAAGCACCCTGCCCAATAACGGCTTAGTTGTGCATACCACTGTCCCAAGCCCCATTCTCACTCAAGTTTCTCAACTGTTATTTGAACTTCATACCCATTCCCAAGGTCAAGAGATTCTAGCTCGTATGCCCTTATCCAAATTTGAAAAAGCCGATCATCAAACCTACCAAGTGGTTCGCGATTTTATCCACAACTTTACCCAAAACATCAGAGTCTTAGAGGTGGAATAAATCATGGAAACTGTTTCTATGTGGGGCAAAACCCGAATCACTCTTAAACACTGTCAACATTTCTTCCACAAAGTGCTCCACCATCCTTTGCAAGTCCTTAATTTCAAATGGTTACATCACTATTGGTACAAATCTATTCAACGTCAACTGATTTTAGGTATTGCCCTAGTTCATGCCATTTTAATGACCATTTTTGTCATCGATTTGACTGAGCGGCAACGAGAATTTCTGCAACGAGAAGCAATGCAACAAGCATTGGGATTGGCTGAAACTTTAGCCGCCAACAGCAGCTCTTGGACCCTAGCCAGTGATGTAATGGGACTTTCGGAATTGGTAAAATATCAACTGCGTTATCCGGGAATGCAATATGCTCTGAATCACCTCAAGCCGTGGTCAAGTATTGGCTCACACCGAAGATCAGTGGATTGGACAATATTTACAAGATGAACTCAGTCAATCCTTATTCACCCCGGAAATGGCTGCTGAGCCCCAAACACAATTGTTATATCAAAGCCATGAATTCCTAGATGTAGCTGCGCCTATTCTATCTGCAGGTCGTTTGATCGGTTGGGTTAAAGTTGGCATTTCCACTCGAAACACCGAAGACAATTTGCAAGTGGTTACCCGGGACGGTTTAATTTATACCCTGTTGGCTATTCTCATTGGCATTGTATTTGCCATGTTTATGGCCAAAAATTTGACTGCTGGATTAAAAAACCTGATGTTAGTCATTGAACAAGTCAAATTGGGAGAGCGCAACGTGTATGCCAATGAAAAACGGGAAGATGAAATTGGCTATTTGGCTAAAGGCTTCAATGCCATGGTGCGAGCCATTAGGGACTATGAGCGGAAAATGCAAGAAGCCAAACAAGTTGCTGAAAAAGCCAATTTGGCCAAAAGTCAATTTATCGCCAACATGAGCCATGAATTGCGCACCCCTTTAAACGCCATTATTGGTTACAGTGACATGTTACAAGAAGAATACGAAGATCTAACTTTAGAGGAAATTCTTTTTGATTTACAAAAAATCAATGCTTCCGGTAAACATTTACTCAGTTTAATCAATGATATCCTTGATTTATCGAAAATTGAATCTGGAAAGATGGAAATTTTCAATGAAACCTTTGACGTCATCAAAATAGTTAAGGAAGTGCTTGTCACCATTGAAATTCTGCTCAGACAAAAGGGCAATAGTCTTCAATTTAAACATGAGGACAATATTGGGCTGATGCATGCTGATTTGACCAAGTTGCGCCAAATTCTCCTGAATTTACTGAGTAATGCCTCCAAATTTACCGAACAAGGCACTATTTACTTGACCATTACCACCTTTGAACGCGATGAACAAACTTGGCTTAGCTTCACCATTCAAGACACTGGCATTGGCATTGCCCCAGAGCAACAAAAGCAATTATTTCAAGCTTTTCAACAAGTAGATGGTTCCACAACTAGAAAGTATGGAGGCACAGGACTGGGACTGGTGATCAGCAAACGTTTTGTGGAAATGATGGGCGGCAGCATTGCTCTGCACAGTGAATTTGGACAAGGCACCACGTTTACTGTATTATTACCTACTAAAGTGGTTAATTCCAATATGGCAACTTCCAATTCTTTAGATAACCTCTTGTTAGAAAAGGAAAAACCCAACACGGTGCTGATTATTGACGACGACGCAACTGTGCGTGAATTGTTGGGCAAATACATTCGTAAATTGGGTTATAGCGTGGTTTTTGCTGAAGATGGGCAAAAAGGTTTACAATTGGCACAATTGATTCAACCCGATGCAATCACTTTGGACGTGATGATGCCCTGTATGGATGGCTGGATGGTATTGTCAGAATTGAAAAAAAATCCCCAATTACAAGCTATTCCAGTTATCATGTTGTCCATGGTTGAAAATCGAGAATTGGGTTATGCCTTGGGAGCAGCAGATTATTTGGTGAAACCCATCGATCAGAAACAAATTTTGCAAGTTTTGCAGAAATATCATCCTTTAACCCATCACCAATATTGTATTATGGTCGTGGAAGACGATGCTATGACCCAAGATTTGACTAAAGAAATGTTGCAACGACAGGGTTGGCAAGTATTATTAGCCAACAATGGCAAAAATGCCCTGAAATTGGCCAAAAAGCAGCCGCCAGACTTGATTTTGTTGGATTTGATGATGCCAGAAATGGATGGATTTGAATTGGTCAATCAATTGCGCAAGGACCCGGAATTGAATCAAATTCCAGTCATTGTCTTGACCGCCAAAGATGTCAGTCATGCGGATCGAACTTACTTGGGTGATCAGGTCAATGCTATTTTTCAAAAAGGAGCCTACCAACGAGATGAATTATTAGCCCAATTGCAAGAATTGCTGTTGGTCACTCGCCAAGAGCCCAATTCTGATCACAAAGAATAATTGAGAATGATTTATTCTCATACCTCCCCTTTCTACATGGAAAGGGGTAATGGGAATTACCTGTCTTTCCTAATCCCTTCTGTTTAAACACTTCTCAAATTTTAACAGCACAACCGCCATATTTAACTTATTTAGAGTATAAATCTCAATCAATACTTCCTACCTATACAAAGCAGAATTGGGTCGTCAACTAAAACGTGCTATAATAATCAATTCTTCATGTGAAACTACCCTACAAAGGTAAATCTTATGTCCCTAAAAACGCGACTTTCTGCACCCCACTGGCAACTTATCCTACTCACTTTCTTAGCATTTCAGTCAATTACGTATGCTGCTGGCAGCGGTGACAACGTCATTGATTTCTTCTGGATCGGCTTACTCCTGCTTATTGCCAGACTGTCCAGCCTGGTTGAAAAAGTCGGACAACCTGCCGTGTTAGGAGAATTGATCGTGGGCGTACTGCTGGGCAACTTAGCCCTGATTGGCATCAACATCCTAGAACCCATTAAACACGACGAAATCATCCTCTTCCTCGCCGAATTGGGCGTCGTCATCCTCCTGTTCCAAATTGGTCTCGAATCCAATATCGACCAAATGAAAAAAGTCGGTTGGCGAGCTTTCTGGGTAGCTACAGTTGGAGTAATCGCCCCCTTTGGACTGGGCACCTACGTGATCGGACCCATGATCCTACCCGGTTTGTCCCAATCTGCCTACCTTTTCTTAGGTGCAACCTTAACTGCAACCTCCGTTGGCATCACAGGACGTGTACTTCGAGATCTCAACAAATTACACCTACCAGAAGCCCAAATTATTCTCGGTGCAGCGGTGATTGACGATGTAATGGGACTGATCATCCTGGCTGTGGTTTCCTCCATTGTAAAAATGGGCTCCATTGCGCCTTCAGAAGTTGTGCTTATCACCCTAAAAGCCATAGGATTCCTCGTAGCTGCCATCTTCATCGGCCAATTCATCGCAGTTAAAGCCGGTCGATTTTTCTCCCTGATCAACGTGGGCGAAGCCATGAAATTCACCCTGCTGGTCATCTTCTGCCTCTTCTTTGCCTACTTGGCCTACTTGGTTGGACTGGCGCCCATCGTAGGCGCTTTTGCAGCGGGACTCATGTTGGACAACGCTCACTTCAAACACTTTGCCGATCCCACTATCAATCAAGAAATTCAAGCGGCTATCAAAGGGACCGATGAAAAAACTCAACAAGAAGTTGACCGTATCTTGGAACGCCATAGTCATCGCCATTTAGAAGATCTCATCGCGCCTTTAGGGCACTTCCTAGTCCCCCTATTCTTCGTCATGACTGGCTTCCAAGTCAAACTGGAAACCCTATTTGATCCACAAATTCTCATTGTTGCCTTAGCCATCACCCTACTGGCCTTTTTCAGCAAACTCATTGCTGGAATTGCAGCGGGACCAGTCAACAAATGGATTGTGGGTTGGGGCATGGCGCCTCGAGGAGAAGTTGGACTCATCTTTGCGGTCATTGGCAAACAACTGGGAGTCGTTTCCGAAGGCCTATTTTCCGCCATTGTCATCATGGTCATTCTCACTACCCTCCTTACCCCTCCGATTTTAAGTTACCTGTTGCGCAAACATAACACTTAATCTGCTGATATTACAAAAATTTTGACGTTATAAAGTCCCAAACTCTTAACTTCATCTTTGTACTTAACACCATGGAAAGTTCCCAACCGACCTCAATGGGAACTTCCCACATCTACCAAAAAAAACAGGAGAAATTGGTATGCCCATTTACGAATATGCCTGTCGGGATTGCGGACATGAACTGGAAGTTATCCAAAAAATGAGTGACCTTCCCCTGCAAGAATGCCCCGCGTGTGGACAAAGTAGCCTGACCAAAAAAATCTCAGCTGCAGGCTTTCGCCTAAAAGGCACTGGCTGGTATGCCACTGACTTTAAAGACAAAAAAACCGCCAAAGCCCCCGAAACATCGGAAACTCCCGGAACCACCTCACCTTCTGAAAAAACCTCTGTTCCCGCCACAGAATCCAGTTCCAGCACCCCAACTGAGAGTAAGGAGACCAAGAAGGAAACTGCAGCCTCTCCAGCTAACCCTTAACTCCAATCTCTAAATTCCTTCCTGAATCTCCAAAAATCGTAACATACTGGTCCCTCTTCACAAGGGATCAGTTTCCACGATTGTTCCTCTCATTCCCACTTCTGTAATTGGAATGAGACCAAAAATGCTAAACCCAACACATCATTAACTTATTGATAACTGTATTTCTCGTTATTTCTCGTTCCCAAGTGTCACTTGGGAATGCAGTCTTGACCGCGCCGCGGTCAGTTATTCATCAGCTTCTGTGTAGTCAGGAATCAACCCCTGTTATCGTGTGTAAACAAGGGCAGCCAGTTAATGACAGTGTAGGTTGAAAAATAGGAGGCTTGATTTTCATAGAGTTGGTAACGACTGTGTCCCCTTGTTCCTGTTTTTATTCGTACGGACCGCGACGCGGTCAAGACTGCATTCCCAAGTAACACTTGGGAACGAAGTAAACGAGGTAAAATACTGGTCCCTCTTTACAAGGGATCAGTTTCCATAATTCACCCTCCCATTCCTACCTTATAATCGGAATGAGACCAAGAATGTTAAGCTCAACATATTATTAACCATTAGATAACTGCAGAAATTTTACTCTGTACCCCCAACTATCCCCCATCAGAATCAAAGAGGTTGTTATGCGTAGCCACTATTGCGGAAAACTGAGCACCGCGTTATTAGGAAAACCGGTAACCCTATGTGGTTGGACCCACCGACGCCGGGACCATGGTGGAGTCATTTTCATCGACTTGCGAGACCGCACCGGCTTAGTACAAGTGGTCGCCAATCCTGCGCAAAATGCCGCCTTTACCACTGCTGAAAAAGCCCGCAATGAATATGTGTTGAAAATACAAGGATTAATTCAATTGCGACCTGCGGGCACTGAAAATCCCGAATTAGCCACTGGTCAAATTGAAGTCATTGCCGAACACATCGAAATTCTCAATCCTTCAGAGCCCCTGCCTTTTCAACTCGATGAAACCGCCAATGAAGAAATTAGATTGCGTCACCGTTACCTGGATCTACGTCGTCCCGTTATGCAGGAACGTTTTCAACTGCGAGCTAAAATTGCCAGCACCTTACGCCGCTTCTTAGAAGCCGAACACTTCTTAGATATAGAAACCCCCATGCTCACCAAAGCCACACCAGAAGGGGCTAGAGACTACCTGGTCCCCAGTCGCACCCATCCTGGAGAATTTTTCGCTCTGCCCCAATCCCCCCAACTCTTTAAACAACTGCTCATGATGGCCGGTTTTGATCGCTATTATCAAATAGTTCGCTGTTTTCGAGACGAAGATCTCCGTGCCGATCGCCAACCCGAATTTACCCAATTGGACATCGAAATGTCCTTTGTAGACGAAACTATGGTACGCCAACTTATGGAAACCATGATTCGTCACCTTTTTCAAGAAGTATTGCAAATTACCCTACCCGATCCCTTTCCCTGCTTAACCTATCAAGAAGCCATAAAGCGTTATGGCAGTGACAAACCAGATTTACGAATTCCCCTTCAGTTCACCGAACTCACCGATCTCATGCAACATGTTGAATTTAAAGTATTCTCACAACCTGCCTGTGATCCTGATGGACGAGTGGCTGCCCTTTGCGTGCCCAATGGTAAACTGCTGTCACGCAAACAAATTGATGACTACACCGATTTTGTCAGCATCTATGGGGCCAAGGGACTCGCTTACATCAAAGTTAACGACCTCAGTCTTGGTCGCGAGGGCTTACAATCCCCCATTCTCAAATTCCTTTCAGACCCCATTATTGAACAAATTCTGGAACGCACCCAAGCTGACAGCGGTAGTCTCATCTTTTTCGGAGCTGACAAAACGCGAGTGGTCAACGAAGCTCTGGGCGCTCTGCGTCTAAAAATTGGAGACGACCTCAATTTATACCAAGGAGAATGGCAACCCCTGTGGGTCATTGACTTTCCCATGTTTGAATGGGATGACAAAGAGCAACGCTGGGTCTCCTTGCACCATCCATTCACCTCCCCCAACACCACTGACATTGCCCACCTAGAAACCAACCCTGGTCACTGCCTATCTCGAGCCTATGACATGGTGCTCAACGGTGCCGAAATTGGTGGCGGTTCCATTCGCATTCACTCCACCCAACTCCAAACTGCAGTCTTCAAACTGTTGGGCATTGGCGAAGAAGAAGCGCGGGAAAAATTTGGTTTTCTCTTAGACGCCCTAAAATACGGTTGCCCACCCCACGGGGGCATTGCTTTTGGACTGGATCGACTCGTCATGCTCATGACCCAATCTCATTCCATTCGAGAAGTCATTGCCTTCCCCAAAACCCAAACTGCCAGCTGCCCTCTCACTTCAGCCCCTTCTGCAGCCAGTCCTGCCCAACTGCGAGAATTGCATATCCGACTACAAAATCCTCCCACTTCACCCTAACTCCCGTTCACCCTGCATTGACCATTCCTGACCTTTCTTCAACAAAAAAGCATGACACCACATTGCTTCCCATTTTTACAAGAAAGGTCAGGTAACTCACCAAACCTCAACAATAGCCATCATTTCCCAATTTTCCCTTACCCATGTCCAAAAAAAAACCTTCTCAACCGACCTCTCTAACCATTCCCCAAGCTCTACATTGGGCGCTCCAACACTACCAGGCGGGGCGTTTATCTGAGGCCGAAGCTCTGTATCAACAAATTTTACAAACTCAACCCGAAACTGCCGGGGCTTACCATGGATTGGGACTGCTTGCCAGTCAAGCCAAAAACTGTCCACTGGCAATAGAACTTTTCCAAAAAGCCATTCAATTACAACCCAATATCGCCGATTACTACCAAAGTTTAGGCTCCATTCTCGCTGAGCAAAGTAACTTTGCCGGTGCTGTCACCTGCTACGAAAAAGCCATTGCCCTCAACCCCAACAATGCCCTCACCTATTACAAACTGGGCTGGGCCTTCAAAAGCCAAAACAAACATGCCCAAGCGGTCCTGTGTTTTCGACGCGTGATCGCCTTAGATCCCAACATTGCTGAAGCCTATAATGGTTTGGGGAACGCTTTACGATTCCTGGGAAAAATAGAAGAAGCCATTGCCAATTATCAAAAAACCCTCGAATTGGAACCCCAACACGAAATGGCTCACAATAATATAGCCTGTGCCCTGCAAGATAAAGGCCTATTTGACCAAGCCATTCCACACTTTCGAGAAGCGTTGCATATCAATCCCAATTACCAAGAAGCCTATAGCAACCTCCTGTTTGCTCTCAATTATGTAGAAGAAGACCCGCATCGATTATTTGCTGAACACCAAGGCTATCATCAGCAATTGGCCCTGCCATTGATGCCAATTTTTGAAAATTATCCCAATTCCTGTCAAAACAACAGAAAACTAAAAATTGGCTATGTCAGTCGGGATTTCAAAAAGCACTCAGTCGCCTACTTTATAGAACCCATTTTAGCCCATCACAACCATAAACAATTTGAAATCACCTGTTATTATGATGACATAGTTATTGACGACACCACCCAACGTTTGCAAGCCCATGCCGATCATTGGAAATTTTCTGCCAACCTCTCTCATGCCAATTTAGCTGAATTGATCAAAACTGATCAAATTGATATTTTGATTGATTTGGGAGGACATGCTGGCGATCGTTTACTGACATTTGCGCAACGGGCAGCCCCGGTGCAAATCACCTATCTGGGCTATCCAACCAGCAGCGGTCTTACTGCAATTGACTATCGACTCAGCGATCATCACGTTGATCCACAAGGTGAAACTGAAATTTTCAACTCAGAAAAACTGTTGAGAATGCCCCACAGCTATTTTTGCTATCAACCCTACTGGCAAAGTCCCCCGGTAACCCCTCTGCCTGCCCTTGAGACCGGCATCTTAACCTTAGGTTGCTTTAACAATCACACCAAAGTCACTGCACAATTATTAGATTTATGGGCAGAAATTATCAAAAAAATCCCCAACTCCAGATTATTATTAAAATCCAGTACCCAACACTTTAACGATCCAGAAATTGTCAAATGGGTCTCAGAAAAATTATTCAGCCGCGGATTGACTCCAGAACAAATTCATATCCTACCTTCTACCCGCACCACTGAGGAACATCTAAAATACTATCAACAAATCGATATTGCCCTGGACACTTACCCCTATAACGGAGCAACTACCACCTGTGAAGCTCTGTGGATGGGCATTCCCGTGATCAGCTGGTCTGGCAAAACTCATGCTTCGAGAATGGGACTCAGTTTACTAAATACAGTGGGATTGGGACATTTGGTGGCAAAATCGGCTGAGGAATACCTTAATATTGTCATCAATTTAACCTCTGATCTCAATCAATTACAAGACTTGCGTAAAAATCTACGTTCCCAAGTTTCAGCTTCTCCCCTTACCCAAGCTGCCCAATTCACAGCACACCTGGAAACCCTCTATCAAAATATTTGGGAAACCTGGTGTCAGCAACACTCCATTTGACAAAGATCATTGCTTTCCGATCTCCGGTCTCAATATAACATATGTCTACTTCCTCAAAGGATATATTATCCCCCATTTTAACTCTGGCCAACGGCACCTTATTTTCCCAAGGAATTTTAATTCTCAGCGCTCCAGTGCTCACCCGACTCTATACCCCACAACAATTTGGCGAGTTCATCCTCTTCATTTCCCTGTTGTCAATACTGCTTATTTTGGTATCACTTCGTTATGAGATGGCAATTCCATTGGCAAAAGAAGATGAAACTGCCGTTCACCTGCTGTATTTGGCTTTACTCTTAGTGGGACTTAACAGTTTGGCTGGATTTTTAATCGGTCTCATTCTCTTCCCCGCACTGCGCTTATTTATTGATTCAATAGACTTTCCATATGGATTAATTTTCCAGTCCGGGTTGATTTTTATCACTGACTCCCTATATTGGCTAACTTTTGCTATAATGGGCGCAGGAACTTACCAAGCGTTAAAATATTTTTGTCAGCGACATCGCCATTTTAGCCTCATCAGCCATACTCAAATCAAGCAATCTTTAATCCAAGTTACCGTACAAATTGGGTGGGGATTAACTCAATTGGGAAGTTTGGGACTGTTATTGGGTTATATTTTGGCTCAATGGTTGGGACTGATCATTCTGGGACGCCAAATTCCGCTGAGAACTCTCCAACTTACTCAATTAAAAGCAGTTGCCATAACTTATCGTGCATTCCCACTCTACACTCTTTGGGCTTCCTTATTCAATGTGTTGGGTTGGCAACTTCCCCCTCTATTTTTTGCCACCTTTTTTTCCACTGAAATTGCCGGCTGGTATGGACTGACGTTACGAGTATTGGGAATGCCTTCTGCCTTACTGGGACAAGCTGTAGCTCAAGTTTTTTACCCCCTTGCCGCTCACAGCCCACATCCAGCCAATCTGATAGAACGAATAGCCACTTTGCTGTTGGTCACTGGCAGCCCCTTGTTTATCCTGATTTTTCTACAAGGAGAACTCCTATTTACCCTCGCATTTGGGAACGCTTGGAGCATGGCCGGACGTTATGCAGAATGGTTAGCGCCTTGGTTTATGCTGGCCTTCATTTCTTCCCCCTTAAGCACCTTTAGCTTGGTAAAAGCGCAACAACGTCAAGCCCTGTGGTTCAGTCTCTATGAGACCAGTTTACGATTGATCGCGATCAGCATTGGTATCTACTGGGTATCAGTCCCATTGGCCATTCAACTGTTTTCTGCAGCTGGGGTATTTATTTGCTGGATTTACATCGTTTGGGTATTCAAATTGGCAGATTCCCACTGGCTAACTTGGTTCAATTCTGTTAAAATATACTTTTTGGTGGCAGGGAACATAACCCTTGGGTTATATCTGCTCAGTCCATGGCTTCCCCCTATTCCTGCCTTAATGTTGACCGGAATCTGCCTAACTTTGTTAGGAAGCTGGGGCTGGCAAATTTACCGCAAACTCGACTTTTCGGAATCAACAAATTTATGAAACTGGCTTACTTGGCGCCCCATCAAGCGATTCATACCGTGCGTTGGGTCAATGCCTTGGCCGCAAGAAAGCATACCGTTACCTTATTCACCATGCACCCTGGGACTGAACCATTAGATCATCGTATTCGTTTGATTAAATTGCCTTTTATGGCACCCTGGGGCTACTTTTTAAACGCAACTTTTTTAAAACAACAACTGACAAAATTGGCTCCAGATCTGTTGCATGTGCACTATGCCAGCGGTTATGGTACCTTGGGAAGACTGACTGGCTTTCGACCGCAAATGCTCTCTACTTGGGGCAGTGATCTTTTCAATTTTCCGCAACGTTCTCCTTTACATTATTGGGCTTTGGTTCGTAATTTGCAGACTGCAGATCTGTTGGGCTCAACCAGTCAAATCATGACCGATAAAATTCACCAACTTTGTCCCCATAAAACTGTTGTTCAGATCCCTTTTGGAGTTGATATACACCGTTTTTATCCTCGTCCAGAATTGCGTAACCCAAATTTGTTGACCATTGGCACTGTGAAAACTCTAGCTCCAGTTTATGGTATTGACATTCTCATTGAAGCTTTTGCTCAATTGAGACAACAATTGCAAGGCGATCCCCTTGCCAAAAAACTGCGCTTAGCCATTGCTGGACAAGGTCCCCAACAAGCCAAACTCCAAGCTTTGGTTACCCAATTAGAATTGAATGAAGTGACTGAATTTTCAGGCTATTTACCCCATGCCCAAGTTCCAGACTATCTCAATCGATTGGATATTTATGTAGCCGCCAGTCGCTCAGAAAGTTTTGGAGTTGCGATTTTGGAAGCTTCAGCCTGCGCTCTACCTGTAGTGGTTTCCGATACCGGTGGATTGCCGGAGGTGGTCAAGGACAATCTCACTGGTTACTTGGTCCCTAAGGAACAGGTGGCCCAATTTGCGGAAAAATTGCGACAATTGGTCCAAACTCCAACTTTACGAACCACATTGGGAGAAGCTGGACGACAATGGGTGATTGACCATTTTCAATGGCCAATTTGTGTTGATCTTATGGAACAGGCTTATTTTTCACTATTTTCTTCAGCTGTACTTACGGGTCCCTAAAATTTTTATATGCGTTTTCTCATTTTAACTCAATATTTTCCACCCGAAACTGGAGCGCCTCAAGTTCGTTTGGCAGCCATGATCAGGGAATTGGTGCGACTTCAACATCAGGTTGAAGTGGTCACCGCTCTTCCCAATTACCCACAGGGACAGATTTTTGCTGATTATCAAGGACATTTCTATGTGAAAGAGGAATGGGAAGGCGTTGTGGTGCATCGAGTTTGGGTATATTGTGCCACTGGTGCGGGTTTGAAACGTTTACTGAATTATGGCAGTTTCATGTTTACTGCTCTGTGGGGACTGAAAAATGCTCAAAAACCAGATTATTTGTTTGTGGAATCTCCTCCTTTATTTTTAGGAATCACTGCCTATTGGGTTGCTAAATTGTGGAAAATTCCTTTTATTTTCAATGTGGCTGATCTGTGGCCAGATTCTGTGCGGGCTTTGGGAATTATGCCAAATTCTATGCTATTGAGATTGGCTGAAAAGTTAGAAATTGCTTTGTATCGGGGCGCCCATGATATCACCGTGGTTACGGAAAGTGTCCGCACTATTTTGGTAGAAAAAAAAGCAATTCCCAGGTCCAAAATACATTTGTTGCCCAATGGGGTTGATTTACAACTTTTTCATCCTCAATCCCCAGATTTGGTTTGGCAACAACAATTGGGTTTGCCTGAGCACAAGGCCTTATTGTTATATGCAGGCACGCAAGGTTATGCCCATGGGGCTGAGGTTATTCTACAAGCGGCTGAATTATTGAGTGATTTAAATGTTCTCTTTTTATTTATCGGGGGAGGATCGGAGCATGTCAAATTGGTACAGTTGACTTATCAAATGGGATTGAATAATGTGCTATTTTGGCCCCCTCAAACTCCAGAGGTCATCAACCGTTTTTACAGTTTGGCTTATGCAGGTTTATCCACTTTCCGCAATTCTCCTTGGTTGGAATGTACACGGCCAGCCAAAACTTTACCCATTATGGCTTGTGGCAAACCAGTTATTTACAGTGGAGCGGGAGAAATGGCTGATTTATTGACCGAGGCAAAGGCTGGTCTGGTGGTGCCGCCAGAAGATCCAATTGCCTTGGCCAATGCTATTCGAGAATTGCTGCATGATCCTGTCATGGCTCAGCAACTTGGGGAACATGGCCGACGTTATGTGGAAATCCATTTGCCTTGGTCCAAAGTGGTTAATCATTGGTTACAACAGTTGGTTGAGCATGCTTTAGCCAATAAGACCGATATGCCAAAGATCAACTGAACAATGTGCATTGCATAGCTCATAAATCACAGTGTGTTAGCTATGTCCTTAATTATATTAAATTTTTGGGAGTGATGATGTGAATAACCCTTTTCTTCCTTTTGCATTACCTTGTCTGGCTGAAGAGGAGATTAATGAGGTAGTTGATACTTTACGTTCGGGTTGGTTGACGACGGGACCTAAAACCAGGCGTTTTGAACAGGAGTTTGCAGAATTTGTGGGGGCCCATTATGCCTTGGCAGTGAATTCTTGCACAGCGGGTTTGCATTTGGCGTTGGAAGCCATTGGTATTCAGCCCGGGGATAAAGTGGTGACCAGTCCCTATACTTTTACTGCCACCGCTGAAGTGATTCGCTATTTGGGGGCTGATCCGGTATTTGTAGACATTCATCCACATACTTTTAATTTGGATGTGCAGCAATTGGCAGTCACTTTGTCTAAAATTAAGGGGATTAAGGCGATTTTACCGGTTCATTTTGGTGGACAGGCTTGTGAAATGGCACCCATTCTCCAGTTGGCTAAAGATTGGGAATTGCCGGTGATAGAAGATGCTGCGCATGCTTTACCAACTTATTATCGGGGGAAACCGGTGGGCAGTTTGGGTGATCTCACAGTGTATAGTTTTTATGTGACCAAGACTTTAACCACCGGGGAAGGGGGAATGGTGGTGACTGATCGCGCAGATTATGCTGAGCGCATTAAATTGACTCGTTTACATGGCATCAGTCGAGATAGTTTTCAACGTTCCCAACCAGTTGATGGGTCAGAAAGTGATGTGAAAGATAATATCAAAACTTCTATTCCCAACAGTTGGTATTATGAGGTGGTTATGCCCGGCTTCAAATATAATATGACTGATATTGCGGCTGCATTAGGAATACATCAATTACGTAAAGCTTTGATTTTTAGGCAGAGACGAGCGGAAATTGCTCAACAATATACAGAAGGGTTGCAAGGGTTGCCTTTGACAACTCCTTATGTGCATCCTGACAGTTCTCATGCTTGGCATTTGTATGTTATTCAGTTGCATTTGGATTCCATAAATTTCAGTCGGGACCGTTTCATTGAAAAAATGACTGAGGCAGGCATTGGGGTTAGCGTCCATTTTATCCCTCTACATCTGCATCCTCATTGGAAAGCTCAATATGGATTTTTGCCAGAGGATTTCCCAATTGCCCTGCAGGTTTATCAACGAGCGGTCAGTTTGCCCATTTATCCCAGTATGACCGATGAGCAGGTGCATCGAGTCATTGATACTGTGAGAAAAATTTTAGGTTAATTTTAAATAGGTTAACTTTGAAAGAATGGGATAATCTGTTTAGTTACTGGGAAAAACCACAACGGTTAGGGCAACCACAAGGGATTGCCTCTACAAAATCAACGGAACATGACGGGTTAATGTGAATGCGTAAACCCTTGTAGGGGCTGGGTTTATCCCTACCCTATTTTTACCTATAAAATGTATGGGTAAATTTTCAAAAAATATCGC